>Ga0209777_10000249_pt1 | contig 93564 bp, 67 predicted proteins | sample FrelakmetHBP12HB_FD_187147 | JGI IMG/M metagenome (GOLD analysis project Ga0209777, IMG submission 187147) | Freshwater lake sediment microbial communities from the University of Notre Dame, USA, for methane emissions studies -HBP12 HB (SPAdes)... | ecosystem: Environmental > Aquatic >...
GTATTCTTTGCCGATCGGCGCCAGAAGGTCCATGATGCGCATAGAATACTCTCCCGGTGAAGTTTCCAGACGGAGACCGTTGTTGGGATACAGCGGAGTGAGATTGTCGAACAACACCCGGTCACGTATTGCGTCAGGGTTTTCATCGTTGCAGGCTTCGATCCTCAGCAGAGCAAAGAACCGCTCGCCCTCCTTCGGCGGACGGACTTGTCCGCTGACCGTATCGCCTGTCCGTAGACTGAATTTCTTTATCTGTGACGGGGACACGTAAATATCGTCGGGCGAAGGCAAGTAATTGTAATCCACGGAACGCAGAAATCCATAACCGTCGGGCAAGACTTCAAGGACTCCCTTGCTGAACGTCAGGCCGTCCTGTTCGGTTTGCGCTTCGAGAATCTTAAAAATCAGTTCCTGTTTTCGCAAATCGCTGTAACCGGATATATTCAATTCCTTCGCGATCCTCGTCAGCTCTGAAATCTTTCTCGATTTCAGCTCTGCAATGTCCATTGGCATAGCTACATCTCCAGAATAATCACTGTGAAGAATTATGAATTGTAATCGCTTTTCGTGTACACGTCAACGTGCCGTACTCGACGAATTGTCCATCGGTTGGCGGTGAGGCACAGAATAAGAGATTAAAAGATGAAAAGTCTAAAAGGGATTAATTTCGTCTGATGAGAATCTGATGACCTTATACCCATTGCAAATATAAAAGGATTCTTCAAGAAAGTCAAGTTCTATGGCTGAATTCCCAGAGCCTGCATTACTTCCCCGACGACGTAATGTGACCCGACGACCAAGATGGGCTCCCCTTCACGAACTTCGTTCATCGCCAGACTTAGGCCATTTTCCACCGATTTCCCGAGCAAGGCCTTCGACTGGCGCTCATGGACGGCTTTGGCGATTCTGGAACCATCCAGCGCACGATCTGTCCGGGGCTGAACGGCAACGACACATCGGGATATCGGAAGCAGCTCGGCGGTCATTTGATTGTAGTCCTTGTCTTTCATGGCCCCGAATACCGCTACAACCTGATGTACGCCAATCTCTTTCAGAGACCGAACCAGCGTCATTATCCCATCAGGGTTGTGGGCCACATCCGCGATAACAATGGGCCGCATGTTCAAAATATCCAGGCGACCTCGTAAACCCGATAATCGCTGAATACCACCCAACCCCTTCTTAATTTTGCTCGCGGAGATTCCGGTAAATCCCTTCGTTGATCTTAGATACTCGGTACTCAGCACGGCAAGTTGCGCGTTGCGGACCTGGTGGGCCCCGGCAAGGGAGATGCTCAGATTCTTGTACGACGCATGCTCTGTTTGCAGATCAACGACTGTACCCTGCAGGGATTGGTGACGGATGGAAGGCCAAGAGACTTCCCGGGAACGATAGAAGGGACTTCTCTTAGAGCGGGCGATGCGTTCCAGAGTTCTCAAAGCCACGGGATTTGTCGTGTCGGTGAAACAGGGAACCGCCGGCTTTATGATCCCACCCTTTTCGAACGCAATCCTTGCGTGAGTTCTCCCAAGATGCTCGGTGTGTTCGATCCCGATATTGGTAATGACACTCACCAACGGGGTAACGACGTTGGTGGCATCAAAACGGCCGCCCAATCCGGTCTCGACAACGGCGACATCGACCTCCCGCTCCGCGAAGTACTGGAATGCAATGGCCGTCGTCGCTTCGAAAAATGTTGCTTTAAGTTTCCTGATGCTCGGTTTGAGAAATTGCGTGTACTCGGACACGAGTTCAGCAGGTACGGGCTCGCCGTCGATCCTTATCCGTTCCATGAAATTCACAAGATGCGGTGAAGTATAAAGCCCGGTTCGGTATCCCGATGCAGTGAGCATGGAGGCAATCATTGCCGATGTCGATCCTTTGCCGTTTGTTCCGGCGACATGGATGCTCGGGAATCTCCGCTCCGGATGGTCAAGGGATGTGAGGAGCGAACGGATGTTCCGGAGCCCCAGCTTGATCCCAAAATACTGGAGGTTGTACAGGAAGCGCAGGTGTTCGGCTAAATCGGACAAGAGGTCCCGGAGAAGCTGTGAGAAGCAATCAAAGCCAACTATCGATGACCGAAGTTGTTTGAGCCACGTTCAGGCTTCCGATCAGATCCGTTACGGCTCCGATGTTGTTTTCTTCGCAGTACCGTTCTATCCCTTCGGCGATTTTCACTCCTGCCGCCGGGTCCACAAAATTCGCGGTTCCTACCTCCACTGCGGACGCTCCAACGAGGAGAAACTCGATGGCATCTTCAGGACTCACGATACCGCCTATGCCGATGACAGGTATCGTCACGGCCCTGGCAACTTCATACACTTTGGCAAGGGCAACGGGCTTTATTGCCGGCCCGGAAAGGCCTCCGGTTGTTGTGGATAACACGGGGGCCCGCCGTTTCAGGTCAACTGCCATGCCGACGAGTGTGTTGATGAGCGAGACTGCATCCGCCCCGGCACCGGCGGCAGCACGGGCAAACTCCGAGACATGCGTGACGTTGGGTGTGAGCTTAACGATGAGAGTCTTCTTCGTCAGTAGCCGAAGCCGGCGAGTGATTTCCGCCACCATGTCGCAGTTCGTCCCAAAACTCAGGCCTCCTTCTTTCACGTTCGGACAGGAGACGTTTATTTCATATCCGTGAATGCCGTCTTGCTCATCCAGGCGTGATAGAACCATGCAATACTCGTCGATCGTGCTTCCTGCGATATTCACGATGACACAGGTCTGAAGAGTTTGTAAGTACGGGAGTTTTGCGACGATAAACTTCTCTACACCGATGTTCGCGAGGCCGATAGAGTTGAGCATGCCGCCGGTCGTCTCGACAATCCGAACCGGAGGGTTTCCTTCCCGCGGCTTCAGGGAAAGGGATTTTGTGATAACCCCGCCGAGCCGGTTGACATCCACCAGGTCAGCACACTCATCCCCGTAGCCAAACGTCCCGGAGGCGACGAGAACAGGGTTCTTGAGAACCAGCGACCCGATGGTTACCCGCGTATGTACCATTTATGAAAACCGAATTGTTTGAGAATCAAAAACCGGACCTTCCTTGCATACGAGCGAATACTTTTTCTCCTGACCGACACGCTCAACGGGACAACCCTGACAAATACCGATCCCGCATGCCATCGTGCTCTCCAGCGACACCTCACAGGGAATCGCGTATTCCGCCGCGAGCTTGTTCAAACTGTTGAGCATGGCGAGTGGTCCACAGGCGAATATCCTGGGATTAGGGAACAGGTTGCGGGACAACTCATAACGCAGGAGGTCGACGACGGTCCCGTGGAATCCTTCGCTTCCGTCGTCGGTAGCGACGTGAACATTCGTCAGTGAAGTGCACACCACCTGGTTCTTCGTTCGTGCGCCGAGAAATGTGACGATGTTCCGTTTTCCACCGATCGCATCCGTGACCATCGGGAGCGGGGCAACGCCAAGGCCCCCCGCGACGAGGAGTGCCGTTTCGTAGCGAGACTTCACGCCAAACGGCCGGCCGAGCGGGCCGATTACATCCAGCATCTCGCCCGGTCGCTTCTCCGACAGGATCTTCGTTCCGGCGCCGACGACGTTGAAGATTATTTGCACTACATCACGGATGACCTTGTAAACGCTGAATGGGCGCCTGAGAAGAGGCGAGCGGGAATCATCGACCTTGATATTGACGAACTGCCCCGGTTCGATATTCGCCGATAGGTTCGAGGAACGGAAACCGAGCACGTAGATCTGAGAGCCAACGTTCTCGTGCGACGTTATGGGACATACGGCGTGGACCATACAACGCGGCTGATCTACGGGCTTCTCTCGTTGTTATTATTGTCGTCATCGCTGGTCGTTGTATCCGGCGGCTCCGTCTGTTCCTGGAGGTCTGGTTGATCCTTTTCCTCGTCGTTGTTGTCCTCTTCGACGCCTTCCTCCTGTCCCCTGCGCCTCTTCCCCTGTTGGTCAACCTGTTCGTCCTTGCCCACCTTGCCGGAGATCCGCGACCGGCCTCGCCCGGGCACGTTGTCTTTCGCGACCTTTTCCACCTCTTTGACCTTGACGAATTTCGACAGGCTGTCGGGATGGTCTCGTACGGCGACTTTAGGTTGCACATTAACCGCATACAGCGAATTCGGATGGGCTTTGATGAGCCGGCGGTACCATGACGCAGCGCTGTCGTTCTGAACGAGCACATTTTCATAAATCCAACCGACGGCATACTGGACTTTCGGCGCAATATGAGATGCGGGATACTTTCGAGATATCTCCTTGAGAGAACGAAGCGCATCATCCGTCTTTCCATCCGTGAGAGAGCGCTGAGCCTCGGTGTATCTCGACTCCGCTGAGTCAACGGCCTCCGATGAACCCCCCAGGCCCATGAGTCTTCGCACCTCACGTCCATACTCCGATTCCCTATACCGCTCCAGAATCTTTCTGTACAACGAATCGACGATGTTTGAATCACCACGGGCGCCGTGGATTTCCGCGAGAGCATAAAGAGCGCGCGGGATGAACGCGGAGTTCACTGAATCGCGGGCGACTTTTTCGAACCATACGGTCGCTGAGTCGGGAAATCCGAAATCAAGCATGAGAAGTCCGCCCAGTTCGAATTTCGACTGAGTCAGAAGAAACCGCAGGGAATCGCTTGAAAGACGCATACGCTGAAGATTCGACCTGTTACTCTGCAGGTCTGACATTAATTTCGCATAGGCACTCACATTCACAACCTGCCCCATCATCGAAGCGGTCGAATCCGCCCAGGTATCGCTTTCAATATCATCATCAAAATCATCATGGCCGCGCGACCGATGGCGCGTCAAGCCGAATGGCTTTTCCGGACGGCCCGTTCGCATAGCCAGGGATTTGGAGTTGGGCTCACCGGTCCGCAGACCAGGCGCGGCTCCCTTGGTCAAACTGCTGTCGATTTGGAGAGTACTCTTCGCATGGTTAGCAGTGGAATCACGAACCATCCGGCTGCTGTCTTTGACGGCAGTTGTCGTATCATGCAGGGAAGCGACAAACAACGTATCGTAGACAGAGACATTATTTTGGAGCGTAAAGTATCTGGCAAGAATAGCAGCTCTTTTCTGAGCCGGCTCGGCAACCTCTGATGCATTGTTCTCCCCTTGTACCTTTGAGTACAAGTCGAGGGCCGTCTTGAAATCCTTAAGGTTGTTTTCAAAAAAAATCGCCTGCCGGTAATAGCCCTTCGCGGCGACATCGGTATGTCTGAAGGTCGTGTCGAGCTTCGTGAACATTGGAAAGGCCCTTGTAGTATCCCCCATCGCGAGATACGCGCTGGCAATTTCAAGGTCCACAGGACCTATCTCATCGGGCTTGTACATTTCTTGTCTCAGATCGCGATACAGCGCAAGCGCCTCGTCGTACTCGCCGATGGATACGAGCATCATCCCTGCATGCAATATGGAACGTGTCCGCATCGCGAAGTCGGGTTTGAACTCTTTGACATTGAGATAGGCAGCCGCGGCCTTCTTATTGTCTCCGTTGCGTTGGTACGATTGACCGAGCTGGTACTGCGCGATCGACCTGACGGACCGCGGGCCTGGGATCATGACCGCACGTTCATACTGTTCGGCTGACCGCTGGTATTCTCCCCTGTTGAAATAGATCTGCGCCTCCAGCATGACCGCCTCAAGGGCGATCTCGTTCTTGCCGCCGTCGAGTGCCTCAGGAACAAGCTCCTCAATCAGCTTCAAGGCATCGTCCTCTTTTTCCGAGTAGTACTGGGCTTTGGCATACCATAGCTTTACTTCCGCGCGCCTGTCGCTTGCCGGGAAGTTATCCAGAAGTTCTTTGAATTTTCGTATAGCTGATTCATACTCGCCCATGTAGACGTACGATTCGCCGATCAGGACAATGGCATCGCTCACCAGTTTGCTCTCGGGATAGAACTGGATGATCTTGGAGCATTTCTCGATGACCTTGTCGAACTTCGACTGCCCGTCGCTCTTCGCGAGAACGGGGGCGAAGTAGTTCGTGTCTTTGCCTGCCGGAGGTACGCGCGTGAGCTCGGCGACGCCGTCATCGAACAGTTTCTGTGCATTATAATAGGTGTTAAAATACGCGGTGAGGTTCTGATACGTTGAACAACCCGCGAACAACAGAAGAAAAGCAAAAATGGGAGTAACGCTACGAAGGGGAGCTTTTTGATTTGCCAAGCGGTTTCTCACGCACATGTCTTTGAACGCATCAACATTAGAACAATTTTATGATACAGAAAATTTCATGTAAAAGCAAAGAGATTTCATGATCCCTCCCCGGGATCCTGCAGTCGGAGCTCATGACCGGAAAACAGAGCCAGATCCCTGGATTGTGCTCCCCTGACCCGGATTCGCCATTTGCACTTTTCGACAGCATTCAGTAACTTGAGGAAACAACCAGGGAGGTTTACCTATGTTCTCACACGTCTTGAGCGGGGCAACGTACGGCATCATGGCCCGAATTGTGCAGGTGGAGACGCATATCGAGCCAGCTCTTCATTCATTCACCGTCGTCGGCCTTCCCGACAATGCGGTCAAAGAGAGCCGCGACCGCGTTTTCGCCGCCATCAAAACCACGGGCTTTCGTTTTCCCCACATCCGCATCACCATTAATCTGGCACCGGCCGATATCAAGAAGGAAGGCTCAGCGTATGACCTTCCCATCGCTCTCGGCATTCTCGCGGCAACCGACCAGGTCTCCGTCGACATGTTAAAGGATTTTGTCATCCTTGGCGAGCTGGCCCTGGATGGGGCGCTGCGGCCGATTCACGGAACCCTTCCTATCGCGGTTGAAGTTCGCAAGGCCGGCATCCGCGGCATGATTGTCCCGAGGGAAAACGCTAAAGAAGCGGCGATGGTCGAAGGGCTTGAAGTCTACCCGATGGAATCGCTCACAGAATCCGTCGATTTTCTCAATGGAGAACACGAGTTGCTTAAGCCGTTCTACATGGACATGAACGAAGTATTTTGTCAGGAACAGCGGTACACAATCGACTTCGCCGACGTGAAGGGTCAGGAGAACGTCAAGCGTGCCCTCGAAGTTGCCGCCGCTGGCGGGCACAACATCATCATGATCGGTCCACCCGGTTCAGGGAAAACCATGCTCGCGAAACGGCTGCCAACGATCCTCCCACCCATGACCTTTGAGGAAGCGCTTGAGACGACGAAGATCCACTCGGTGTCCGGACTCCTTCCGCCCGACACCGCGCTCATCGCCACGCGGCCCTTCCGCTCACCGCACCACACCATTTCGGACAGCGCGCTCGTCGGAGGCGGGACGATTCCCCGACCGGGAGAGATCTCGCTCGCGCATCACGGCGTCTTGTTCCTGGACGAACTGCCGGAATTCGCCCGGAACGTTCTTGAAGTGCTCCGGCAGCCCATCGAAGACAGCCATGTTACGATCAGCCGCTCGAAAATGTCCCTGGACTTTCCGGCGAATTTCATGCTCGTCTGCGCCATGAATCCGTGTCCCTGCGGGTATTTCACGGATCCCTCGAAGGAATGCACATGCACTCCGCTGCAGATTCAAAAATACATGGCGAAGATCTCCGGTCCGCTGCTCGACCGGATTGATCTGCACATCGAAGTGCCGGCCGTCAAATACAAAGACCTGGCCAACAAAATCACTCATGAACAGTCAGCCACAATCAGGGAACGCGTTATTCGAGCACGGCAGGCACAGATGGAACGATTTGCGGGAAGGAAGGACATGTTTTGCAATTCGGATATGCAGTCCAGGGAGATCGAGGAATTTTGCGCTACGGATGCGGCGGGAGAAGAGTTGCTGAAGATGGCCATTACGAAACTCGGACTTTCCGCCCGCGCCTACGATCGCATTCTCAAGGTCGCGCGTACGATTGCCGACATCGTGGGCGCACCCAATATTCGTCCGGAACACATCAGCGAGGCGATTCAGTACCGGAGTCTCGATAGAAATTTGTGGCAAACCTGAACAGTGTTGATATCGTTGATGATCAGGCAAATAGTAGAAAGAGGTTAGAAAACGAAATCAAAATCTTTTCTCATTCGGTTTGGATCAAAGATGGGGTGCAGTCCACAATGGAATTAACTAACATTCCAGTTTGTACATAAAATGGGGGCAGGTCAATTCTGCAAGAACAAATCCCGCCTCTGAGTGATGCTTGCACCAGGGAGGGGGGCCAGCGCACGCACGGAGGGATCTCAAAGACGGGACAGCAAAATATACGAGGTCAGGGTTGGCTTCGTAACCAATTGGATCTAAACATGGAATTAACTAACATTTCAGTTTGTACATAAAATGGGGGCAGGTCTGTTCAACAAAGACAGCAAACTGCAATGGCATGAACATTATCCATCTCAACAACAAGCGCTGCCAGAATGTTTCCGGCAGCGCTTGTTCATTCGCTTTGTTGAGAGATGCAAACGATTTTGTTGTTATTTGACTAACAACATCCTTCTCGTTTGAATAACGTTATTACCGACCCTCAATTGATAGAAATATACTCCGCTTGTAAGATTGGAATTGCCAAACTTCACTTGATAGCTTCCGGCATTTTGTCGTTGATCAACAAGCGTTGCTACTTCTTGGCCAAGAAGATTGAACACCCTCAAGGTCACGCGGCTTGATGCTGCGATTGAATAGGAGATTGTTGTGGTCGGGTTGAACGGATTCGGATAGTTCTGTTCCAGCGTAAACGTCGTGGGCTGTAGTGTTGTCGTTGGTACAACGCCGGTTACTTCACTAATCGAAAAGCTTGCCGTTGCCGAATGTGGAGTACCGGTGGAACTGTACGACACGCTTACGACTTGTGAAGCCGGATCGACATATCCCGGTTTAGATACGGATACCGAATATGTGCCCGGAGCTAATCCGTCAATGCTATAATTGCCCGCATTGTCCGTTGTGCTGAAACCGAGAACGCCCTTGTTATTTCTTGCATAGACCATAAAGCCGCTCGCCGTCGTGGCTTTGACGTTTCCGGAAATACTGACATAGCCATTCAAACCGGCTGCGATTTCTTTAACGTAGATATTGATATTGTTTATGCTGTTACCGTCGATCGTTAATTCGGTCGCGGTTTTCCAACTGGTATTGATCGAATCAGTCGAATAGAATGCCGGCGCATAGTCGCCAAGTGGAACGGCAAACACGATATACGTACCCGGCGGCAATTGAGCAAACGTATATGCACCGAGTGAATCGGTATCGGTAGTATACGCTCTTGCGGTTCTACCGTCATCGGGCGTTGTCCACCGATCTCGGTATACAATGACACGTGCATGTACGCCGATACCTTTAACGCTATCCAGCACGGTCCCGCTGATACTGCCAAAGACAACCGGCGGAATTGCCACCAATGCAAAATTAATATTGCCGGTATCTTGTTGTATCGTCAACGGCGTGGCAGACAAGAAATCGGATTGCCCGTTGTAGAATTCCGTAAAGTATCCTTTTGCCGCTGCGTAGGCAATATACGGGCCTTCAGGAAGCTTAACAGAATAGTTTCCCAACGAATCAGTTTGAGTTCGGTAAACCTGCGGAGATGAACCGCCAAGTCGAAAATCACCGGTACCGTTCAAAGCAAAGTAGCTGCGGAAATTACGATCACTTGCATTAGAATTCTGTGCAAATCCGCTGTTCACAAAATACACTGTCGCACCTAATGGAACCTGTAAGGTATCCGTTACTGTACCGCTCACGGTGAATTTCGCGATGCCGTCGAGAAGATGGAAATCGGCATTTGAAACGGCGGGCGAATCTGCAATTGTGATAACGGTTGCATGCGCCGGGTCGCTTCCTCCATCGAACCATTGATCTTTATATTGGAACGTTGGCGAGAAGGCATGAATTTTGTATTTACCCGGATCAATTCCGGAAATGTAATAGTTGCCATCAGCATTGGTCATCGCGCGATAGTAGAAACAGCCGCCGATATAAAAAGTCAGTGAGTCGGAAGGACCAAGTAAATTGTTATTGAGAATACTATCTGTTCTGAATACCTCGATTACTATACCTTGAATGTCAAGGTTTGAGCCGTCTGTCACCTTTCCTTTGAGAATTCCATTGCCGCCTGCGACTTCAACGTGAAATTGTTGTTCAGCCCTTCTTCCAGTATTAGCAAAGGCAAGGATCGAAAGATCGTACCATCCCTTTTTTGCCGGAGTCCAAGTGACAACACCGGTTATTGAATCGACGGTAAAGTTTGGCGGAGAGAAACGGCCGACCCCGTAGTGAATAATTGTCGTGGAATCGCGGCTAACCGCCTGAGCAGTATATTGGTAGGGGACATTCACTTGCCCCGTGGAGGGCGGTTGAGAAACAAAAATGATATCGCTACCGGGAGGTGGAACTGGCGGCAAAGGGCCCTGTGCAAATACGTTTATCCCAGCAAGAATCACCAGCGCAACAACATGGAATGCATTCTTCATACTGTCATCTCCTGAAATGTGTGATATTGATTTTGAAGTATTTAGGCAGAAGAACTGCAATTCATATGCCATGGAAACGTTCTGGAAAAATCGACAGAATCAACAACACATATCATTTATTGCTGCAAAGTTTGCACTCCCATGCAATCCATGCACTTCAGAAAGAGAATGCGAGAGTAACGGTGGGACCTGATTCTTGAGAAAAAGTGGTTTGAAGTGAAACGGGAGAATCGTGATTAATGGCAAACACTTCAATTTCCGAGGTCAAATAGACAACGGCGAATGAAATAAATGAAGCAATTTCAGCTTTATAATAGCTGTCGTAGGTCGAATACTTTTCATCGAACGCTGGAGCTTGCGTCGCAGCAAGGTAATCTTTTCGAGCCGAACTCTTTAAGATCGCAAATGTCACACCCGAGCCTAACGTCAGAATGCCTGCGCTGAGAAAAACGTACCCTCCGGTTGATCTCCCGGAATGTAATTGCTCCCATCCTGGAAATATAACGGTGCGAAACGTTATCGAAGGTCGACCTTGAAGAGATCGAATGGTAAAAGTGTCTCTCGGATTTTTTTTTGAATTAAGAATTGTCTGCCTGGCTTCGCTAAAGACGATGAGAATTTTAGGCGAAGTGTACACAGGATCGAGACTAAATGCCGAATCAAGAGAAAGGATCTCCAAAAAATGCTCCCTTGCCATGTTCGGTTTCTCTTGCGCAATGAGACCAAAGGCGATGTACTTATGAGCCGCGATCCGTACAGAATCACTTAGTGCCGATTGCTCGAGCAATCGACGGGCCTCAACTTCAGCGGAGAGATACGAACCGGTAGAATACAGAGTATCTATCGATCGCAGTACCGTGGCAATGGAATCCATCTGAGCAAACGCAGCATTCATGCACGACAAGAGCAAGAAAACAATACAAAAGTTCTTCTTCATCATTTGTGAAAGGAAATACAGAGTGTAGCAGTATCATTTGCTGCGATGGTTATCTCACGCACAATGTCTGTGAAGGATGCATTCTGAAATCGCACACGGTGTTTCCCCGGCGAGAGGACAATCGGTTTGCCCATGGGAGTGGTGTCTTTGTACTGTTCATCAACATAGACCTCCGCCCACGGGGTTGCCACACATATTAAATATCCAGCAGTCTCCAAAAAATTTCCTACAACGGTGATTTCTTTGTGAGGCTCGATAGTGATTGCCCGGACTATCGGTTCGAATGACGGATGCGTAAAAACAATCGTGTGCTTGCCGGCAGGTAATGTCAAAGATTTTCCAAGCGGAGTTTCGCCTATACTCTGGCTATCGATAAATACTTTTGCCCACGGCAAGCTTGTTATAGCTATTGTTCCTGAATCCGGCGGCATTTCCTTGCCCGGCGACGGTGCAGTCTCCTTGTGGAAAGAAGGGTGCGGTTCCTTCGACCGGTCAGACTGGATTGGCGAAGCAGTATTCAACTTTATTCGAGAAAAAGGCTGTTGTACTGTTTCTCCTGCGGGTGTTGCCGGTGCACTTGTTGTTGTGTTCTGTGTGGAAGGTCGGCTGAAATAGAACAAAGAAACAAGGGTAATGGCAGCCAGCGTGATTGCACCAAATGCCCATGCCCATCCTCTCCTTTGTGTGGGTATATTGACTGGAGATATTATGATGTCCGATGCTTCCTTGCTCAATACGGAAAGAGCTTCCTGAGAAGAGGCAAATCGTTTTTCTTTTTGCGGTGCCATCAACGGCTTGAGGAATTGCGTAAACTCAAAAGATGATTTTTCTGTCAACTCATCTAACTTATCAACTTTGAACGAAATAATTTTTTTTACGCAATCTGCATAGGAATCTCCTTCAAATATACGCTTACCCGTCAGCACTTCAACGAGCGTCACGCCGAGCGAAAAAAGATCTGTTCGTTGGTCAAGATGCTCGCGGCGGATTTGCTCTGGAGACATATAGGCGGGTGTCCCGAGAACGGTTCCTTGAACGGTCAATGTCGGAGCAAGAGCGACGGATGCTAATCCAAAATCCGTAATTTTTATTGTTCCGTCGTTCGCAACGAGGATGTTGCCCGGTTTGATGTCCCGATGGATTATCCCTTGTTCGTGGGCAACGGATAGTCCGCGGAGAACCTGCAGGGCAACATTTTTTGCCAGGGCAAATGTGCGCGTCTGTTCTTCGGCGATGAGGGTTTTTAACGATCTTCCATCGATATATTCCATGACAATAGCAGGCGCGCCGTCAATCTCCGTCAATTCATAAATCTGCACAATATTTTCCGAACGCAAGGCGGCACACGCTCTCGCTTCACGAATGAATCGCTGTTTAAGGTCATTGTCGTCGGTATGATGTTTGTGCAGTACCTTCAGGAGAATGCGCCGGCGCAGAGCGATGTCGAAAGCGCGATATACGCTTGTAAAATTGCTCTCGCTAATTTTTTCTTCAATCGTATACTGCACTATGCACTGCCCCATTCTTTTAAACGGTATTGAAGCCACCGGAGTGAAACGCCCAATCGTTCTGCCGTCCGCCTTCTATTGCCATCCATTTCTTTGAGCGTCACTTCGATGATTTGCCGCTCTGTTTCTTCGAGCGTCATAGTATTCGGTTGAAGAGAATTTGTTTGAGAAAAATCGAACATAAAGTCATCCACCGTTAGATAATTGCTGCGACAGAGAACTACCGCTCGTTCGATGGCGTTTTGAAATTCCCGTACATTGCCTTTCCATTGATTTGCCAGAAGCATCTGCATCGCATCCGGCTGTATGCCCTCGATGGGGCGATGAAACATGGCGACGGTCCGTTGAAGAAAATGTCTCGCAAGCAATGGAATATCGTCTTTTCGCTCCCGAAGCGGCGGCAGGTGGATGCCGATGACGTTTAACCGGAAATATAAATCTTCGTGCATGCGTCCTTTCTTCACTTCTTCCTGCAAATCTCTATTCGTGGCGGCAAGAATGCGAGTGTCGATCGTTCGATTGACAACATCCCCGACGCGGCGGTATTCTTTCTCTTGCAGCAATCGTAAAATCTTTGACTGGAGTGAAAGAGGCAATTCTGCTATTTCATCTAAAAATAACGTTCCACCGTCCGCAACTTCCACAAGGCCTTTTTTTACGGCGGTCGCGCCCGTGAATGCACCTTTAACATAGCCGAATAATTCGCTCTCCATCAGCGTCTCCGGAATTGCGGAACAATTCACGGCAACAAACGGAAACCCCTTGCGTTTCCCGTTCTCATGAATGGCGCGGGCAATTAGTTCTTTTCCGGTGCCGCTTTCGCCGGTAATGAGGACGGCAACATCAACATCGAGAACACGTTGAGTAATTTCTAACGCTTGTTTCCATTTTTCGCTTTTTCCGATAATGTTTGAGAATAAATGTGTTACGTCTGCTTCGCTTATCAGCCGTTCATTTTGTTTACTCAGCTGCGTGTAGCGTTGTGCATTTTCAATGGCGATGCCGGCAAGATTTCCGAAAATAGTCAAAAACTTTAATGATTCTTCTGTAAATTCTTTCATTGTTGTACTGCTGTCTAAATACACGGCACCGAACGTCCTCTCACCGGTTCGGAGTGGAATACAAATAATAGATAAGATGTGTTGGGCAATAATGCTCGTTGAGGATTCAAACCGTTCATCGTTCGGCGCATCGAATGTGAGCACCGCTTCTCCGCTATTCAAGACATTGTTGACGACCGATGAGGATGCGGCATATTTATCGCTCAATTGCTTCGAACCAAAATTCTTCATTGTGACAACGGCATAGCCTTCTTCTTTGTTCGAATCTGCAAGGATAACAAAACCGCGCTCTGCAGAAAGATGTGTCATCGCTATTTCCAGCACGCGATTTAACAGTGCTTCGGGTTCCAAAATAGAATGAATGGAACGTGCAATTTCATAGAGCGTGTTGAAGTTGTCTTGAACGATCGGTTCCATGGTTACTTGATCACAAAAAATATTTCTTTCGAACTTGAGTAATTGCCAAAATCATCTACCACCGTGACCGTCCATCCATAATTGCCCGCCGTAAGCGTTACTCCGCTACTATTGGATGGGAATTGCAATTCTTCGTAAAATGAATTTAGTCCCGTATACGTCCACACAACCGTAGAGATATCCGCCTCGATAAGTGAAAGTGTAATCGTATAGGTAAAATTGAATGTGACATCCGGCGGCGACCACTTGAACAGCGGCGTTGAATTCGTCGTATCGTTGTTCGCGGAAATCGGGTACGTCGGTGTCGCAGTATTTTCGATGATCCGGGAAACATAAAACGGTGTACTGTAATTTACGGCGTTGTATCGGTCTTTTGAACGAATCCGCAGCGGTTGATCGACGAGCCACTCGATGGTGTTTGTCGGGAGATCATATTTAAGAATGGTCGTTTGGAATTCTTTTAACGATACGGAATAGACCATTGGATAAAGAAGTGTATCGACGGAAAACCAGACGGAATCGACATCCGTTATGCCGTTCGGGTCGGTGACCGAAGCGTAGATGTCGACAAAATACAGCGGGCTTGGATAGTACCGATCGATTTTTCGCGTAAGGATTTCCTGGCTCAACACATATGGTGCCCCGTTCATTTTGAAAACGACTTGCTGCTGCGCACGACTTTGCAACACAACGCGCTGCGTGTCCGGCACGAAATTATCTTTTGTACAGACAAGGGTTTGCGTTTCGGCGGTCAGTCTATCGAAGGAATAATACCCGTTGCTATCGCTTGAAGTGGATACGTTATCTTGCAGAGAGGCAACCGTTGCACCCGCGACAGGAGTATTTTGATCACGAAGTATTACTTGCCCGCTTACTATCGAAGTACCGATGTATTGTGAGGAATGCGGATCCAACGGATTATTGCGCGGAGCATCGCTGCAGCCGTACAGAATGAGTGCCGCAAAAAAAAATATTGAAGACGAGACAACTCTCATTTTGCACATAATATAGTTGATTTAGGGAAACTTTGCAAAGGGGGAAAACAGAACGCATCCCCATTGATTTGATCTCCATGTTGTCTCTAACAATTTAACAATATTTGTCTCAGAAGGTCTGGTATATCTACACATGGGGGGTAGTGGGGCAGTCTTAAAAAAACCGCAGGGTAATGATAACGGAGTTTTGCCCAAAGATTTTATGAGAGGATTATCTTCGGAGGGCAAGCACTCGAGGTGACGGATTTTGCTTCTCATACGTCCAAGTTGTACATTTAAACCCAATCAAGGAGTCTTTCGCATCTTCTAAAATGTTGACGTTTCCCTCGACCACAAACGCGTTGTTGAATAAGATCGGTGCCGCCGACATGGCGGCCCATGACTGGTACCGATTCGTGCTCGCCTTCCCTCCGCACCTCGTCCGGGAATACATCAAGCGTTTTGAGCTAACTGAATCGGATTGTGTACTCGATCCTTTTTGCGGCACTGGCACCACGATTGTGGAGTGCAAGAAGCTCGGCATTCCAAGCATCGGAATCGAAGCCCATCCGATGGCCTATTTCGCTAGTAAAGTCAAGGTGAACTGGCAGGTCGATGGGAAAGGCCTGAGAGAACATGCCGACCGAATTGCTGAAGAGACAAGACGCAAGCTGGCTGAGGATGGAATCGTTGACGAGGATCTTGCTCAACTTATGTCCCTCAATGAGGCAGACCGACAGAACCAATCTTGGAGAACACTTCCGCCTGAGAGCCTGGATATTATCCTGGAGAATTCCATCAGTCCGCTCCCCTTGCACAAGACACTCGTACTCCTCGATACCATCAATCAGCTAAGGGACAATCGCTATCATGAGCACGAGCTGTTAGCTCTAGCAAGAGCAATCGTTTTCTCGATTAGCAATCTGCACTTTGGCCCGGAGGTTGGAATAGGTAAGATTAGACAAGATGCGCGAGTGGTTACTTCGTGGCTTGAGTATTCGCGCAGCATGGGCAAAGACCTCGAAGAGTTGCATGCCAAGGCAGGAACATCAGCCTCGGTCTTCAAAGCCGATTCAAGAGAACTGGGGCGACTGCTAGAACCCAACTCGATTTCTGCTGTCTTCACGTCGCCTCCTTATCCAAATGAGAAAGATTACACGCGCACAACGCGTCTCGAGTCAGTCATTCTCGGCTTCATTCGAAATAAGATGGATCTTAAGGAGCTTAAGCGTCACCTGTTGCGGTCGAACACCAGAAACGTCTACAAGAATGATGACGATGATCAATGGATTGTTTCACATCCCGAGATCCACCGAATAGCGGAAGCAATAGAGAGTCGACGAATAGAGCTCGGCAAGACGAGCGGCTTCGAGCGGTTATACCATCGCGTCACCAAGCTATATTTCGGAGGAATGGCAAGACACCTCGGTCAACTCCGACATGCGCTGCGGCCCGGAGCATATCTTGCGTATGTCGTCGGGGATCAAGCCTCGTATCTCCGAATCATGATTCGCACGGGCCAGCTTCTCGCCGATATCGCCAAGTCACTGGGCTATGACGTGCTCAGCCTAGATCTCTTCCGCACGAGACTGGCGACTGCTACAAAAGAGCAATTGCGTGAGGAAGTGCTTGTGTTGCGATGGCCGGGACAATCCACAAGAGTCTTTGAATCCTCTCCACTATACGGTAAAAGGAAAAAGCAAATGGCAAAGCGAACGTCAGAAAAACCGATACAGAACCGATACGAACGGATCATTGAGCGCATTTTCGTGAGTCATTACAAGATGGGTATGGTCCAGGTCCCTTTCATGCGAGACGAAATCGAGAGGGTGGCGAAGAAACTTCGTATTAAGCTTCCAAAAAACTTGGGCGATCTGATTTACAGCTTTCGTTATCGAGCGTCTCTCCCGCAGGCAATCCGGGAGAAGGCCCAACCTGGGAAACAGTGGATAATCCGTCCTGCCGGTCGGTCAAAGTACTGCTTTGCACTCGTCACCGGACAAAACATTGTGCCGAATGAAATGCTATCCGAAACGAAGATCCCTGATTCGACGCCGGGAATCATGACGATATACGCACTGGATGATGAACAAGCATTGCTCGCTCGGCTTCGCTACAACCGATTGATCGATATCTTCACGGGTATCACTTGCTATTCATTGCAGAATCACCTTCGTACTGCAGTACCAGAAATGGGGCAGGTGGAAACGGACGAGGTTTACATTGGGGTGGACAAGAAGGGAGTCCACTATGTAATTCCTGTACAAGCTAAAGGTGGGAAGGATAGAATCAATGTAGTTCAAATCGAGCAAGACTTCGCGATGTGCGCAACGAAATTCCCGACACTCATCTGCCGAGCCATCGGCGCACAGTTCATGAAGAATCAGTTGATTGCGCTGTTTGAGTTTGAGAACAGTGACGAAGGGATCAAAGTTGTCTCCGAGAGACACTACCAATTGGTATCGCCCGATGAAGTCACACCGGAGTTGCTGAAGACGTATAAGGAGCGCTTGCCGGAGTCTTGACAGAGCTATGTGGCAAGGTTGAATCGGCGTTGCTCGATGAGATCGGCACCGGCTCGCTTGATCGACCATACCCTCATTACTTGAGAAGCAGCATCTTCCGCACCTTCACGAACGACTTTCCGGGCTGAGACTTGTCGGTCACTTCAAGACGATAAAAATAGACGCCGCTCGCGAGACGGTCCCCCTCGAATGTCACAGCCATTGATCCCGGATTCTGGTCGCTATCGACCAATCGAGCCACCTCCGACCCGAGAAGATTGTAGACGTTCAACGTGGCGTGCCCCGATTGCGGCAGAGAGAACTGTATCGTCGTCCTCGGGTTGAATGGATTGGGGAAATTCTGCTCGAGCTTCACCTGCGTTGGAATTGCAAGTGGCTGGCCTTCCACGGACATAATCGAGCCGGGGAGCGGATGCAGCGACACGCCGCCTCCATACGTGCCGGCGAACACATTCGCCCCGATCACCGCAAGCGAAAGGACAGTGCTGTTAGAAAGTCCGGCATTCAATGCTTGCCAATCCCTGCCGTTGTTGGTGGAAAGGAAGACCCCGTCGCCGTCGGTCCCGGCAAATACACTGGAACCCCCTGACCCGTTCGCGCTGGTCGATAGCGCGAGCACATAGCCATTCGTCAATCCTGCACCTGTTGCCTGCCAACTCGTTCCGTTGGCGGACGATGAATAGACTCCGCCTCCATTGGTACCAGCGAATACAATCGAACCGCCGGCTCCATCTGCAACAGCAGCAAGGGACAGCACAAAACTGTTGGTGAGTCCGGTGTTCACTGCGAGCCAGCTCGACCCGTTGTCGGTCGAACGATAGACGCCCTGGTCAGTACCCGCGAAAATGGGCTGGCCTCCACCACTATTCCCGGCAGGACTGAAAACGATAGAGAACACGCTACGGTTTCCCAGGCCGGCATTCACCGCCGACCAGCTCGTTCCGAAGTCGGTGGAAAGGAACACCCCGCCGCCGTCCGTTCCAGCAAGAATATCCGAGCTATGGACGGCAAGGCAAAGCACAAAACTATTTGTCAGGCCCTTCGTCCCGGCCTGCCAGCTGGTGCCTTTGTCGGTAGAGAGAAATATCCCGTTTCCGTTCGTCCCGGCGAGAATGGTGGTACCACCTTTTGCGTCAAGCTGACACACGGCAAGACATAGGACAAAACCATTTATTGTGGCCGTGCCCGTTGACTGCCAATTCGCACCATTATCGGTAGAACGAAAAACTCCGCCGCCTGTACCGGCAAAAATGTTTGCGCCGCCAACCGCGCCGGACGCGGGGCTCGCCGCGAGAGCGTCGACGATTGTGTTTGTCAATCCGGAATTCTCCTGTCGCCAGCTTAAGCCGCCATTCACCAGAAGAGAGACGCCCGCGCCACTCGTCCCCGCGAAAACAAGCGAACCACTGGCCGCGAGGCAGTTCACATAATTCTGAGCTAAACCATTGTTACAACTCTGCCATCTCGTGCCGTTATCGGTGGAAAGAAAAACTCCGCTCTCAGTGCTGGCAAATACCGTCGACTCCCCTCCTTTATCGCCCGCGGCACTCACCGCAAGGGAACGAACTGCTTTTCCAGTCAATCCAGCACTCACTGATTGCCAGGTTGCTCCGTCATTTGTAGAGAGAAAAACACCAGCGCCGAAATCAGTGCCGGCAAAAATATTCGAGCCACCTGACCCGTTTGGGGAGATGGCAAGCGATAGCACGTGCAATCCGACCAACCCCCTGGCTACCCAGAACGATCCTTGAGTGTAGGAAACATAAACTCCGCCGTACGTACCTGCAAAAACGAGCGGGCTTTCCGCTCCGGCAGGCGTAACAACGAACGAGGTGACGGGAACTCCAAGCAAACCGGGGGACGCGTTACTCCATGTCGTTCCATTATCGGTGGAAAGGAAAACCCCATCGGTAGTACCGGCCAAAAGATTTGAGCTGTCCGCTCCAGCAGACAAGGGAACGAAAGCAAAGCAGTACGTAGGGTCATACGTATGGCCATTATAGAGTAATCCATTACTCGCGGGCTGCCAGCTTGCCCCGTTGTCGTTGGATCGGAATACACCCGCGACATCGGTCCCGGCAAAGAGGTTCGTCCCGCTTGCAGCAAGCGCGAGTATGTCAGAATACGTTGTCAATCCGGAACTTATGGACTGCCAAACAGACCCGTAATCAGTCGAGAGAAAAACGCCCCCCCCGTGGGTTCCGGCAAAAACATTCGACCCGTTCGCGAACAGTGAAAGCACCGTAATGGAGCTCAATCCATCGTTCCGGGCTTGCCAGCTCGTGCCACGATTGGTGGAGAGAAACACACCGCCGCCATCGGTACCGGCAAAAATGAGCGAATCGACCACCGTCAAACAAAACACCTCGCTGACGATCAATCCACTGTCGGCAACCTGCCATACACGTCCCTCGTCGGTAGAAAGGAAAATACCCTGGTCTGTGCCTGCAAAGACAGTTGAACCGCCCGTCCCCTGAGACCCTGGAACGATCCCGAGCGAATGGACGACACTATTTGTCAAACCGGTATTCACCGCATTCCAGCTTGTTCCGCTGTCGGTCGAGAGAAATACGCCCCCGCCATCCAAGCCGGCAAAAATGCTTGTACCCGAGACTCCGAGGGAATACACACCCCGGTAGGTTGGCAATCCACTATTGATCTCCTTCCAGCTCGCTCCCCCATCGCTGGAGAAAACGACCCCCCGGCTGTTCGTTCCGGCATAGATTTTCGAGCCGCTCAGCAGCAAAGTGTACACGATCGTCTCTGCCAGAGTTGTAGGCGTCCAGGTTGCTCCGTTGTCGATGGAGTGATATAGGCCGTCATCAGTTCCAGCAAGGAAATCAGAACCGCTCGATGCCAGTGAATAAATATACATAGTGCTCAATCCGCCATCCGCAGCTTGCCAGCTCATGCCGTTGTCGGAGGATCGAAAAATACCGCTGCCCAGCGTGCCGGCAAGGATGGTGGAACCGTTGGCGGCGAGGGAATACACATAACTGTAGGTTAAGCCATTGTTCATATTCTGCCAGTTTGCCCCTTTGTCTGAAGAGAAAAAAACGCCACCGCCAAGAGTACCTACAAAAATATTGGAGCCACTGGCAACAAGGGATTGGATGCTGCCCCCATAAGGACCGTTCGTCCGCACCCATTGGGCGTATGATTGTGCTGAAGGAACGACCAGGAAGGCAGACAGTGATATGAACAACGGGATAAATTGTTTCACAAGTCCCTCGTCATCAGCGTATTCGGAGGCAACCGATCCGCAGGACAGCGCTTTCGACGGAGAAATGCGCGGCTGTTACCACGCTCGGCACATTCTCGTGGCGCGATACGTCCAACCTCCTTCGAGAGACCAATCTCTCTGCGCGTGCCGCGGAAAACATTGTGAGGAGGTGCATGTCTCGACCGGGTCCCGAATACGGGAAAAACTATTTCAGTAAGACCAGCTTCTTGACCTGCAGGAATCGAACTGAACCCGTCTCTGAATCCTTTGCAATGAGCTGGTAAAAGTACACACCCGAAGCAAAATTTGCCCCGTTCCAAACCACAGAATAACTTCCCGGAGTGTATTGCCTGGCCGAAACCGGAGAGACGACTCGTTGACCCAGAATATTGTATATGTTCAGCGTGACCACCGCCTGCACGGGAACATCAAACTGAATCGTCGTCGATGGATTGAATGGATTAGGGAAATTCTGTCGTAGGGCGAATTCTCTCGGGGCGGTTCCGCCGGTTTTGATCGTCAGGAGAATCCTCTGAACCTTCGGGTCTTCAATCCTTATACTACCGTCACGGGGAAAATTTTGGCTTCCGTACACTTTCCCGCTGATGGGATTCGTCAACACGATTGATTGGATCCCATCCTGTACCACTCTCCAATGCAGAACGATGGGAAACTTTGCCGATTGAATCGAGACGACCATCGTGGATGACCTGTCATCATCCGGCAATCTCTCCACAAGTTGTTGGGATTGAAAACGAGCGTCGAAGATACCGGCGGGCGGCAGCGGTGGTAGCTCGTAGGACGACGGCGTGAAGTTCGGGTCATGAACTCTGCCAAAATACAAAGTCTGCCCGCCACCGTTATTGTCGGAAATCGAAAAGGAATTCAAGGAATCCAAAATATGCGACGGCCGTTCTTTGGCGAGTGGCCGGTTCACCGAGGAAGATGCGAGGACGAGTTTGCCTCCTCCAATGGTCTTGATCCAATACCCCTGGCCGGGCCTGACTGAATCGGCAATGACATATCCACTGGTGTAGCCGAAGTATTTCCCAGCGATGATACCGGAGGGAATCTGTCCGACGCTGGCGATAGAAACCGATCGGCTGATTGAGCCGATCATGTTCCAACCATTGAGCACCAGAATCGTGTCGTTCAGCAATGAATCTCCTTCAATCCCGACATCTTGAGTCTTCGGGAACTTCAGCCAGTATCCCGTTCCAACGCGAAGAGTATCAAGAACGTAGTATCCCCTGTTGTAGCCAAAAGCAAGTGAGTTAGCGCCGGGATATATATACGCCTTCTGCGAGCTCGTTGTCGGAAAGAGCGGAACGGACATCATATTCCAGCCCGACATGACGGTGTAGTATGTCGGAGCGGAGTGAACTACCCGGAAGATGGAGACCGACGTATCCGTTATCTCGAAGGTTGACCGGGTTTTCATGTTAACGCTGAATTTCTTGCCTGCCGTCAGTGAATCCTGGAGGAACACCTTTCCGCTCGGAAATGTCGTGCTGTCCCACCTAAGTTTGAACGGATACCCCCCCACCCCCGGCTGGAACTCGCATGTGTAGATACTTTGCGGTCCGACGAAATTGAGAAGATTCCGGATATCGACTGATGTTGTCACGCCCGAAGGAAGCCGCCACCGCGCGTCGAACGTGCCGCGAGGGGGCTTTGGCCCGAGCGGGACCTCTCCCATCGCAGAATCGATGCCGCTCGTCGCCCCAAAGGCCGCTCCGAATTGCAGGGTGTCGATACCATGGCCGTTGTCAGCAACAATCAGGGGTGTCGAAAACGCAAACGGGACAACGGGCGAATAATCAGCGCTCCCGATATACCATGTGGTGAATTGCTTTGCAGAATCCAGAATCACCGCCTCCAGGTCGGAATCGAGATAATCATCCTCCCCGAGGTTTAGGAGGATTCCGCTCGTGTCGCGGAAAAACGCCAGATCGTAAGGAGACATGGTTGTCTCGGAAGTATCGTACCGCACACTGACTATTGCAGAGTAGTCGTGTCCGCCGTGGGCCTGAAATGTGTAGAATCTTCTGACAAACACGGTGTCCGAAAAATCAGGCGGAAGCGAATCCGGGTATGTGGTTACAGCGAGCGTATCGGGATATGTTCCCTTACCGTTGAACTGCACGAACGTCGCATAACTCTCAAACTGGTACGCATCCGTGGATCCCTGGAGAATCGCCCGCTTGATCGTGCCGGGTCCGGTTACTCCGTATACCTGAAATGCGTCGGCTGCTGGATTCTGGATCGTAAGGGTATCGACCGGCCTCAATGTCGGCGCCGAGAGGGCTGTAAGGGCGTTCTTTATCACGACGTTTCCCGCCGATTGTACAACCGCGTTTTGAGAAATCAGAACATTCCAGAACACACCGCTGACCGATCCCATACCTGTGAAAACGACCGTCGATCCACCCGGGACGAAACTGCCGCCAGGTTTCACAAGAAAACTCCCGCCGACCTGAATTTGTGTCGCCGCACTTCCAGGGAGCGCCAGTATGCCATCCACGTGCACGTCGTTTGTGACTATTAGTTGCGACAGGCCGGGACCGATGGTGCATTTTGCACCGGCTTCAATCCATAAGCTCGCGAGCCCTAGCTGTTGTTGAACTCCGTTCAAGAAAGGCTTGTTGGCGACGGCCGCTATGATGACACTATCCAGTCTGCCGGGCACGCCGGCCGGACTCCAGTTCGCAGGGTTTGTCCAGAGAGTATCAACGCTCCCCGTCCAGGTGCGTGGGGGTAACGGCGCGATAACGGACCCGAGAAGTGTGCTGCCCCCTCCTTGCGCAAAGATGAGCCCGCCGGAAGAAGACTTCACAACTTGCACGCTTAACATCGTAGCCCCGCTTCCACTTGCTTGCTGGGACCAGTAGTTACCGCCGTCCGTCGTAGCCAGGATGGTCCCCTCATCCCCGACAATCCATCCAATCGAGGGTGAAAAAAAGGACACATCGTACAAACTTTCACCGACATCGAAATCATCCGTTAACCATGTAGCTCCGCCATTTGCCGTTGTGAGAATCGTACTGAAATCACCTACAGCTACAACCTGGTTCGCACTGAGAACATCGAGTGAATACAAGTCCGTTGTGGTTCCGCTATTCTGTTCAACCCACGTGAGACCGCCATTCGTGCTATGGAGGATTGTGCCCCCTGATCCAACCGCCCATCCGTTATTGGCGTCGAAGAACTTCACCTTTTGCAGATCCGACGATGACGTGATGTTCACCACGGTCCAGGTAGTCCCGCCGTTGATCGTTCTCAGCAAAGTTCCGGCGTCACCGACGACCCAACCCTTTGTCAAGCTCACGAAACAAACAGACCGCAGTGTAGGGAAATCCAAGTTGTCCGTATGACTGACTTGAAGAACCCAGTTTGCGCCGCCGTTCGTCGTTCTAAGAATGACTCCACTGTCACCGACAACCCATCCGTTCAGATCATCGAGAGAGTACACACCATACATTGGCACATCGAAATTGCTCGCCTGTGCAGTCCAGCTCAATCCGCCGTCGGTGGTCTTCACGATCGTACCTTCATCTCCGACCTCCCATCCCGTCACGGTCGAGGAGAAATGGACGTCGTATAAGTCGTCCTCGATATTCGTCGATTGCTGCTTCCAGCTCGTACCGGCATTTGTTGTCGACAGGATGAATCCGGCATCTCCGACCAGCCATCCGGTTGTTGGAGACACAAATCGAATTCCATAGATGTCGTTGTATGTACCGCTCGGCTGTGCGACCCACGTCGACCCTCCGTCGGTCGTCTTGCGAATCACACCTGCGCCACCCACGGCCCATCCGACCAACTTTGACACGAACTGGATAGCGTAGATGCCAACAATGGAATCCGTACCCACTGACTTCCAGGTTATGCCCGCGTCGGTCGTCTTCAGGATCGCTCCCAAGGATCCCGCCGCCCAGCCGACGGAATCGGTGACGAAGCTTAAACTGAACAAGGACTTGGTCGTGTTCGGAAAAAGCCCCAGCCAGTTACTGCCGCCGTCAGTTGTTCTGAGAATGGTTCCACTGGTGCCCGCCACCCAACCTTCCCTGGAATTGACAAACTGCAGAGAATACAGATTGGCATTCGTCCCGGTGGCTTCGGGAATCCAGTTTGAACCACCGTCGGTCGTGCCATAGACGACCCCGTTGAGCCCCGCCACCCAGCCTGTATCGGGAGATATGAAATCCACCGCATAAAGGTCGTTGGCCGTCGAAATGTCCTGGAGGAACCAAGTCTCCCCTGCATCGGATGTTTTCAAGACGGTTCCCCCTTCACCGACCGCCCACCCAGTGGAAGCTGAGGCGAACTGAGTGCCGAGTAATTGTCCGGTCATGCCGGCCACGTTAACCTCAACCTGCCAGGTGAGACCTCCATTGGTTGTCTTGATGACCGTCCCGTTTGCGCCCACAGCGAGGGCGGTTGTCTGGTTGAATGCCCACATCCCGTTCAAGGGATTTCCCTGGGGCAAAGGACTAAGCCACTGCCACAACCCCTGTTGCGCTTGTCCATCTGTACTAAGGACGCTGAACAAGAACAGGCAGAAAATAATATGATGTGAAAATTTCATAATCTTCGTATAAGCAAATACATAATAACTCATTATACAAAAATCATACGAAGAATTCTCTTAGCAATCAAGTCTTCCAGGCAAGACGTTGTGCCGGGTCACATTTTCTAGAAAGGCCGGCTGAGAGCACGATGAGAAAGCAGCGATTTCAGCAGGTAAAGGTGCTAATCGGAGGGTTTCTTTTTCAAGTATTTCATCTTTGTCTTGAGGCGCCGAAGCGAATCCAGCCTGACGCTGTCGCGACGGGCAGCAGAGTCGTTCGCCGGGGAAAACCCCCGCTGTACCTTGTACATGGCGGATGTTCCGGCCGCGGCATTCAAGCCCTGGGTTACCGAGCGGGCGACTGCATTTCCATTCGTCACAGGGGCCGCGGCAAGTTTAACCGAAGCAGGTTCGTTCTTCTGGATATCTGTCTTTGACGTCACGGGCTTTTCACTCGGTTTGGCAGCTTCAAGGATGTTCCCCTCTGCCTGCTTTCCCTTCAGGTCATTCCCCTTGGAGGAAGACGGGCCGGACACTTCATCCCGCGAGGGACCCTGCTGGGCCACTCTTTGACGTTGTTCGCGACTATCGGACTTCTTCCGCAGGTCATCGACGCGAGGAGCGGGGACGATCTCTTCCTTGTTCTCAGGAACAACGAGGCGTTCGTGCGGCGGCGGCGCGACAGGAGTCGTACGCATCAGCAGGAAATATGAAACAATACCCACAACCATCACGCTTACAACGGAATACGCAAACACCGGAATCCTCCGAACACCCGGGAGCCAGGCAAGGATGCCTGACCTGTCCTTCCGGCTCTCTTCTTCCGCAATGCGCCGCTGCAGGCGGACTTCAAAATCATCCGTCGCGTCAACTCGCGGAAGACTCTTCAGGAGCCCGCGAACCGGATGTCCTTTTTCACCGTCTCCGTTCGCGTCGGTCATACTATTTTCAGTGCTCTCTTCCTGAGTGTCGAACACATGGAGTTCACCGGCATCTCTTATTCATCTATCAAATCCTTCAACAACTTCTGCAATTGCGCCCGACCCCGATTCAATCGCGATTTCACGGTTCCGGCATTCAAGCCAGTGACGCCGCAAATTTCTTCGTACGAGAGTTCCTGGATATCACACAGAACGACGACTTCACGATACTTCGCAGGGATCGCATCGAGCGCCCTCTGGATGAAGTCTTGTTGCAGTGAGCGTTCTGCCGCACCATCCGCAGGATACCGCCCATCGGCGATCTCGACGTCTTTCTCCGCATCGTACTCGTCCTTCCGACTCAACGGAACCAGCATGCGGTATCTGCGCCGCCGCAGTTCCGTCTTGGCAAGGTTCGTCGCAATCGTATACATCCACGTCGAGAACTTTGCCACCGGCTGAAAAAGGTCCCGGTTCCGATATACCCTCACAAACGTCTCCTGCACAATATCGTCCGCATCATCATAGTTTCCGACATAGCGAAAAACGAAGTTGATCAATCGGTCCTTATACCTTCCGACAATGACATTGAATGCCGTGGCGTCGCCTTGTTGGAACGCCGACATGAGCTCTTCATCGGTCGCTCCCTTGACGGTGGGTGGATGCTCTGGCATTCAGCTACAGGTTAAACTCATGCGACGAACATTTGTTCCACCGACATCCCCGTATCACGTCGACAGGCTGATTTTGCTGGAGTGCAGACACCTGAACAAAAGCAAGGTCATCACGAGCTTCTCGCTTCCGTTGCTCGATTTCAGGGCTTCATCGGCCTCGAGAAGTGCCGCGAAGCAGTCTTCGAGTTGAGCGGCCGAATAATTGTCCGTTCCCGCAAGATATTCGCGTAGGAAGAATTGCGGGACGTGCAGCTTTGTCGCGAGATCAAACTCCGAGGACCCCGCGGTTCGCAATTCCTTGAGAAGCCACAGTTTTTGAAAATACTTCGTCAGCATGACGACCACCCCGACGGCGGAATCGCCGGCGCCAAGCATTCGTTCCAGAATTTCCACCGACCGGGACAGATTCTTCTGCCCGATGAACTTCTGAAGCTCAAAGATGTTGTACTGTTTCGAGTGGCCGACCACGCTGTTCACATCGTCTTCATCGATGGTCGGCTTTCCCTCGACAAAGATAAACAGCTTATCGATTTCATTCTGGACTTCCCGTAACGACCTGCCCACATGCGCCAGCATCATCTGGCACGCTTCCGGGGTTATTTTCTTTCCTTGCTTATCCACCCGCCGTGCAATCCACTGCGGAATCGCGTTTTCATACAATTGACCGAACTCAACCACTCGCGCCCGTTCCTTGAGTGTCTTGAAGAGCTTCTGACGGAAATCGGGTTTGTCGGAAATAAGCACCAAGACCGTCGACGGAGAAGGGCGTTCGATGTACGGAAGCAGGGCGTCGCCATTGGAGAGCTTGTCAAATTCGCGCACGACGACGACCCGACGGTCGGCCATCATGGGAAATGAAGAGGCGTACGAAATGACATTCCTGGCATCCACTTCGTTGCCGTAGAGGATATCGAGATTGAAACTCCTGGCCGATTCCTCGACGGCATGGTCGATGAGGGATTCAATTGCTTCGTCGATGAGGAGGTCTTCTTCGCCGTAGAAAAGATACACCGGGTCGAACTTCTTTTCATGAAAAGAAGATACCAGTGCTTCGAACGCCTCGCTATCGCTTTTCTTTTTCTTCATCATATGCGAAGAATCAAAACCATCTCCCGCCGCACGCCCGTTTCAGGAACGTACGGCCGACGGAACAGGCAGTTATTTCTTCCCTTCGATTTCTTCGGTTTCCTTCGGCTTCTTTTCTTCCTTTGCGCCTTTCACGTACACCTTTTTCATCACGACGTCCTTGAGCGGCTTTTTATTCTGCGGACTCGTCTGAACCTTGCCGATGGCATTGACAACGTCCATACCGGAGACCACCTCACCGAAAATCGTGTGATGACCGTTCAGCCAGGCAGTGGGAACCAGGGTGATGAAGAACTGGCTTCCGTTGGTGTTGGGGCCGGCATTTGCCATCGCAAGCAAACCCGCGCGGTCGAATTTCAGATTGGGGCTGATCTCATCCGCGAACTTCTTCCCGTAGATGCTTTCCCCGCCCGTACCCGTGCCCGTGGGGTCGCCGCCCTGGATCATGAACTTGTCGATGACCCGGTGAAAAATGACCCCGTCATAATAACCTTTGCGGGCGAGACCCATGAAGTTCTCGACAGTCCTGGGGGCTTCCTTCGGAAAGAGCTTCAATTCGATTTTCCCTATGGAGGTTTCGACCAGAATACCGGCGTCGTCCGTCGTGGTCATGCATCATTCCTTTATCAGTTTGCAATCTCGTAGTAAAATATCCGCTGGCAGGGGATACCTGTTCAATCCCCGCCGGCTCGAACGCACCGGACCCTGCCACTGCATTGGCAGACCGGAGCCTAGCGCGGGAACTACTTCTTCGGTTCCATCCGCCGGACAGATTCGATAACGACTCGTGTTACCGGAACGTTCTGAAGTGTCGTTGAGATCACCTTGTCGGCAGAGCGGGCGACTGCGGGTGCATCTGCGGTTTTCACCGCGCGGATCTTGTCCACCACATCCATCCCGCTGATCACTTTTCCAAAAACGGCATACCCGTTTGGATCGGCGACTCCACGATCCAGGCTGTGATTGTCGACCACGTTGATGAAGAACTGTGAGGTGGCGCTGTTCGGGTCGGGCATCCGTGCCATGGCAATGGTACCGCGTTCATTCCTGACCCCGTTGTCAGATTCGTTCTTGATCGGGGCCTTTGTCTTCTTCTGCCTGATGGGGTTGGCGTTCATGAAACCGCCACCCTGGATCATGAAATTACTCATCACGCGATGAAACACCGTGCTGTCATAGAAATGCTCGTCGACGTAACCCAGGAAATTCTTGACGGTGATCGGAGCTTTGTCATTGAAAAGCTCTATGGTAATGATACCCATGGAAGTTTTCATGACCACGACCGGATGCTCGGTGTCCTTTGATGTCGTTTTGTCCGACTTCCCCTCAGTCTTGGTCGGTTTCGCCTGCTCCTGTTCCTGTTTTTCCTGTGCCCACGCGACCATGGCGGCACAAACGACAAGCGCCAAAGCAAGTGCGATGAATCGGTTGATCATAGTTGTATCTCCAGCATGATTGGTTGATGATGAAGTGAATTGGAAAATTCAAATCGAACGTTCGCGGCGTCGAAGGTCACGATCCCTCCCCTTCTGCGCCACTCGCGTTCGCCCCCGTCTGCAGATTCTGCTTCATGACTTCCGACATTTTAAGATTCTCCTTCACGAAATAGATGAGACCGATTACTGTTACTCCGATATACCCCACAGCGTGTGTCACCGCCGCATAACTCCGGGCGACATCTTCATCGACGCCGTACAATTTTGTCAAGGTCTCGATCGTGAAATAGTGGTACGGTCCGGTCGCTCCGGGGGTCGGCATGACGATCCCGATGCTCGATATTCCCTGAACGACCATGGCCGATGCGAAATTTAATGAATATTTCTCTGTCATGCCAAACGCGAAGAACGGGAGATACATCATCACAATATACAAACCCCAGACGAGCACGCTGAGTAAGCCGATCATGAAATAATGTTTTGTTTCCTTCAGAAATTCGAATCCGTCGAGGAAGGAATGTGTGATGCGCTCCACCAATTTTGCGTTCTTTGGCGAAATGTGCCGCGTAAAAAATTTCAGGAGCTTCTCGACGACATCGCGACGCAGCATTAAGAACACGAACAGGCCGAAGAAACCGAACGTCACTACGGCAATCCAGATTCCGGCTGTCTCGAGCCAGGGGAACGCTGTGGTCAACGGTCCGGAATAGACGAGCGGAATTAACGCGAGGACGACCATGAAGGAGAGCACGTCAAAAATCCGTTCCACGAGCACCGTCCCGAACGAAGCGCTCCGCGATACCCCTTCCATCTTGGCCAGCGCGTACGGGCGCACGAGCTCGCCTGCGCGGGGCAGAACGTTGTTCATCATGTACCCGATGATCGTCGCCGACCAGAGGTTGCGATAGTGCAGGTTCGGTTTGAGCGGACGGAGAAAATACTCCCACCGCCATGCGCGTAGGGCGTGGCTCAACAAGACGATCGGAAGAGCAGACAACGCCCACCAGTAGTTCGCGTGCTCGAGGGTCTCCCACAGCTTCTGAAAATCCGTTCCGCGAAAGGCCAGATAGAGAAACCCGAAGGTCAGCAAGATGCTGAACGTATACTTCAAGGCCGACTTAACGCGGGCGTTCATAATTCCTGACAGGGATGGTTAGCGCAGGTCGATGACTTCCGCGCCATGCGGTATCTGATATTGAAACTGATCATCGGCGAGTCCCGTGTTCAGTTTAAGGTCCTCAATCACGTACGTAGTGAGATTGTCGCTGACGTCGAGTATTTGCATCTTTTTCATAAGCCACTCATCCCGGTCGACCCAGACCTTCATCCATTGAAGATTTGTGGTCGACTCGCCGCCGTGCGAAGAACGCTCTTTGGGAACGAGTTTGAGCACAATCGTTTCGCGTCCGCCCACCCCTTCCTTCGACAGAACCGTCGCGGAGTACTGCTGCGGAACGTTCACCAGCACCTTGTCGGGGGAAAAAGATTTTGGGTCGTCGTGATAGGTATCGATGAGAACCTGGTTGGTATTTTTTGAATACGACCAAACGGATTTCCCATCGGTGACAATGGTCTGGTCTTCCACTTCGATGTGGTACTTATTTCCTTTCTTTATCCAGAGTCTGCCCTTGAAGGACTGTTGGTTCTTCGTCACGCCGAAGATTACGTTTTGAGTAAAGGATGCCGTTGCGTCCTGTATCTTGGCGTATTTTTTTTGCAGACGGGACAAAATTTCATTCGGGTCGTCATCGCCTCGTGCGAAAGCGCATGGCAGGCACATGAAGGCGACGAGCGCGGCGGCAATTCCAGTCTTCACTGACATACTAGCATTTACCCAGCTATTATTTGCTAACTTAATCCCGCCAGAAGCAGGCGGGATGCTCATTCCAACATTAATTTTGCCTGCATCCGCCGGTGGCGGATTTGGTAAAATTGGTTGGAATGGCACTAGATTGACCTCAGCACCTGATTGAGTTCATCTTCCGTTTCTATGAGAACCTGGCGGGCTTTGCTGCCGTCAAACGGTCCGACAATTCCCGCGGCTTCCAGCTCATCCACGATCCGGGCAGCCCGGGAGTACCCCACCTTCAAACGCCGTTGAATCAGGGAGACCGACCCTTGCTGGTGGCGCACGATCAGGCGCGCCGCCTCTTCAAAAAACTCGTCGCGGTCTCCGGAAGTTCCACCGGCGCCCGAAGATTTTCTCTCCATGATGGAGGGAAGCATCCATGGCTTGCTGTATCCCTGCTGGCGGGCGATGTGGTCGGTCAGGCGTTCAACTTCATCCGAGGAAATAAAGGCATTCTGAATGCGAATCGGCTTGGGACTCCCCGAGGGCAGATACAGCATATCGCCGCTGCCCAGCAATTGTTCCGCCCCGTTCATGTCGAGTATCGTCCGTGAATCCGTTTTTGACGCGACCTGGTACGCGACGCGCGCCGGGAAATTCGCCTTGATGACGCCCGTGATCACGTCGACCGACGGCCGTTGCGTGGCAAGCACGAGATGAATCCCGACGGCGCGCGCAAGCTGTGCCAGGCGGGCGATCGGCTCTTCGACCTCCCGCGCGGCAGTCAGCATCAAATCCGCCAACTCATCGATGACGACCACGAGGAACGGCATTTTCCGGTGAACGATTGTTTCGGTATTCTTGAGACGGCCGGATTGCAAACGCTCATTGTAATCCTGGACGTTGCGGACACCGGCGGACGCCAGTCGGTCGTACCGCTTCTCCATTTCAAGCTCGACACTCTTCAGCACACTGACCGCGCCGGCAGGAGTTGTGATGATTTCTTCGCCGACATCCGGAGAAACAGCCAGGAAATGATACTTCAATTTCGCGTACAGCGCCAGCTCGATTTTTTTGGGGTCGATAATGATGAATTTCACATCCGAAGGATGAAGCCGGAACAGGAACCCCGCAAGAATCGTGTTGATGCCCACGCTTTTCCCCGAACCGGTCGATCCGGCAATCAACAGATGCGGCAGCTTGGCGAGGTCGTCCGTGTAGACGTCTCCCGAAATGGTTTTCCCGAACGCAATAGGCAGCAGCGCCTTTGTCTCACGGAACTTCGATGAATTCACTATGCTGCGCAGATACACCATTGAGGGATTCTTGTTGGGGATCTCCACTCCGACCGCGCTCTTCCCCGGAATGGGCGCGATGATGCGTATCCCTCTCGCGGCGAGCGCCAGTGCCAGATCGTCCGCGAGACTGACGATACGACTGATCTTCACTCCCTCAGCGGGAACAAGTTCGTACAGCGTTATGACCGGTCCGGGTGTCACGCTGACACTGTCTATGGCAACGCCGAAATTGGCCAGCTTTGAGCGCAGGAGCTCGGCGTTTCCCTTCAGCTCCTCGTCTTCAACGGACTCACTCTGGCGCGGGGTATCGAGCAAATCCACCGACGGAAAAACATAGTCGATCTCCTCCTCCAGTTCCGTGGATTCACGGACATCCCTCTTGTGATGCTTCGGAGGTTCAGACTCTTCCTGCGGCGACCGTTCGACAATCTGGAGCGGGAGGTCGGCCGGTGGTTCTTCCTCCTCAGCTTCTTCGACGATCGTCGGCAGCTCTTTGAGAGCATGAATTCTCGGTTGAGCGGGCTCTTCCTTTGCTTCCTCTTCCATTTTTCGTATGACTACTTCGGCCTCCTCCGGTTCTTCTTCCCCGTGTAGGCTTCTCCGTTCAGCATACCACGTTCGAAGCGCATCCCACATCGCTTCAACCCGGTCGAGGGATTTGTGAATGTCCAGGTCGATGGCCAGCACAACGGTGATGAAGAGCAGTGTTATGACAACGATGGAGGAACCTGCGACGCCGAGGAGACCTGTCAAGAGCTCCGCCATGAACGCCCCCATAACGCCGATCCATTCCTTATCGATGTTTCCAAAAATAAAATTGGCGATACCGAACCCTGCCGAAGCGAGCAGCATCAGAACAATCGCGTAGTTTGTAAAAACCACCGGCTTCTCGATACGCTTCTTCCGAAGGATAATCCAGCCCCACAGGAGCATGAGGACGGGAAACATGAACGAAACATACCCAACCGTCATGTTGATGAAAAAATTCGAACAGAGAGCGCCCAACAGCCCCAGGTGATTTTTGATCTGGCCGGCCTCCGCCTTCACCGTTTCGTTGAACGGGAGCCGGAAGATATCGAGAGTGGAAATCTTCTCCAGGATCGCTTCGTCTTCATACGAATAAGAAACGATGCTGAGCAGAATGAGCACACCGAACAACAGCATGAACACCGCGATGACCTGCCGCCGGCGCGCGGAGGAATTTCGTTGACTGGATTTTCTTGGTGCGACGGTCGAGGGATATTTCAGTTGTTCAGCCATCCTCGCCGTTAGTTCTTTGCTTGCCGGGAAGGTTTTGGAGATTCCTTGCTCAGACGAATCACGCTCCCCGAGAGCACCGGTAACACGGGGATGGAGTCGAGCTGAGCACAAACTTTCAAATCATCGGCAAATCCAATTTCTGTGAGGTATTTCCCGTGGTCCGAACTTTTCAGCATCTTCAAAATGCTTCTGCCTTCCGCGTGGTCGAGCGCGACTGCCGCCCTCGATCCATCGCCGATCACCACATCGTTCCCAAGTTCCCTGGTGAGCTTAGTGATGATCTTGCCGGCGCACACGGAGTCCTCGATGCAGAATCTGTGCTCTTTTCCGGCGCACACGATCATGATATCGCTCTGGAGACCGCACAGGAATTCAACGACCGTCGAGAGGTTCACGAATCCGGCGACGATCAGGTTTTTGGCGTATCGCCCCTTGACCATTGCCGCCGTGCCGTTCGTCGTCATGAAAATGATCGACTTCCCTCTCACCGCCTGTCCGGTGTACTCTCCCGGAGAATTCCCCAGGTTGAATCCTTCGATCATCTTTCCGTTTCGCTCACCGCCGCGCAGAACGACCTCGCCGAAGAGACTGCCGGAGATTTTCACGGCGCTTTCGATGTCCGCAACGGGAATGATTTCCCTTGCGCCGTTCTGGAGCGCCATCGCGATGGTTGTCGACGAGCGGAGGACGTCGATGACGACGACGTTTTTATCTTTTAACTGAAGCTCATCAAGCTGCGACGGAGTAAAATGAACGTCAATCTTGATCTTGCGTCTCGTGGGCATTGTCTACTTTTTAATGAAAGGAAGCCTTGTCACTTGCGCCTTCAGCTCTCTGTCACGAATAGCGATGTCGATGGCACTGCCGGCCTGGCTCAAGGCCCGGGGCACGTATCCGAGTCCGATTCCTTTCTCCAGGATTGGAGAAAGTGTGCCGCTCGTGACGTGTCCGACGGGAACCCGGTTGGAATGAATCTCGTAGCCGTGACGCGGGAACGCTCGTTCCTCACCGATCGTGAAGCCTACGAGCCTGCGTGTAGTGCCATCCTGATTAATTTTCAATAATACGTCCCTACTGATGAAATCAGTTTTGTCGAGTTTCGTGATCCAACCCAAACCTGCTTCAAGCGGATTGGTCGTCTGGTCGATGTCGTTTCCGTAGAGGCAAAATCCCATTTCCAGGCGCAGCGTATCGCGCGCACCCAAACCGATGGGTTTGATGCCGTAGGCCTTGCCGGCGTTCATCACGGCTTCCCAAATCTTTTCGGACGTTGGAACGGACGAATCAAAATACAGCTCGAAGCCGAGTTCACCGGTATAGCCGGTCCTGGAGATGATCATATCGACTCCCGCCAGATTGCCCCTGACGAGGGAGTAGTACGGCATATCGCCGAGTTTGACCGCCGTCAGAGTCTGGAGGACCGTTTGCGACCGGGGGCCCTGGACGGCAAGCATCGAATAACTGTCACTCCTGTCGACGACCTCGGCGCTGAATTTCCCTTTATTCGAGTTTATCCAGTCGAAATCCTTCTTGATGTTCGAAGCGTTCACCACCATCATATAGTGGTCGCCCATATGGTAGACGAGCAAATCGTCGACGATGCCGCCGTCGGGATAGCACATTGCGGAATACTGCACTTTCCCCTCGGACAGTTTGGACGCATCGTTGATCGTCACCCGCTGGACCAGCGCGAGGGCGTCCTTTCCCCGGATTTCGAATTCTCCCATGTGCGAGACGTCGAAAACGCCAACGGATGTGCGGACGCATTTATGTTCTTCAATGATGCTCGAGTAGTGAACCGGCATCTCGAAACCAGCGAAAGGAATAATTTTGGCCCCGAGCTGCTGGTGGAGTCGATAGAAAGCGGTCCGTTTCATTTTCGCTGCCCTCCGCCCTTCCGGCCGCCCGAACGCGGCGTCTTCGCAGGTGCCGGACGTCCGCCGGCTTTCGGCTGGGGCGCAGCCGCCGGAACGGAAGACATCTTCTTCCAATCCGCAAGGAACCGCTCAAGTCCGATATCGGTGAGAGGGTGCTTGATGAGCTGCGTAAAAACGTTGTACGGCATTGTACCGATATGCGCGCCCATCATCGCGGCTTCAACGACGTGCATTGGATGCCGGATGCTTGCGACGAGCACCTGCGTTTCAAAATCGTAGTTGCGGTAAATCGTGAGGATTTGTCCGATGAGATCCATGCCCGACGTGCTGATGTCGTCAAGCCGTCCGACGAATGGGCTGACGATGTACGCCCCTGCCTTGGCGGCGAGCAGCGCCTGGTTCGGCGAGAAACAGAGCGTGACGTTGGTACGGATGCCTTCCGCCTTCAGGGCCTTGGTGGCCTTCAACCCTTCCTTCGTGAGAGGAACTTTCACGACGATATTGCGGTGGATTTTCGCAAGGTCGCGCGCTTCACGCATCATCCCGTCGAACTCGGTCGATACGACTTCAGCGCTGATGTCGCCGTCGACGATGCTGCAGATTTCCTTCAGCAGTCCTTTGAAGTCGCGTCCTTCTTTGGCGACGAGGCTTGGATTGGTGGTTATTCCGTCGAGGAGCCCCATGCTGGCGGCTTCTTTGATTTCATGCACATTCGCAGTATCGAGAAATATTTTCATGGCACAATTCTCAGAGTTATGAATGGTAAAGATTCGTTATATCCTGGTTGAGTTTGGTGGAAACCACATGAAATTCTCCAATCGGCAGCTTCGGATCCTCTTCCAGCTTGATAAAGAGAAAATACCTGAACTTGAGTTTGGTCAACCGCTTGATGCTTCCCTCCTTCAAATACGTGGCTATGCTCGGGTGGACGCGAAGAATGATCTTGAGCTCTCTGGATTCCGATTTAAATCGCCGGATCCAGCGTTCGATATGGTTGACGATGGTCGATTTGGATTGAATGAGTCCGCCGCCGCCGCAGACCGGGCACGGTTCGCTGAAGCTGTGAAGGATACTCTGGCGTATCCTCTGGCGGGTGATCTGGACAAGACCAAATTCCGTCATCGGCAGGACGGTAATGCGGGCGCGGTCTTTCCGGAATTCCTTTCGGAGCTCGTCGTACACTTTCTTCCTGTTTGCTTCATCATCGAGGTCGATGAAATCGACGACGATGATGCCTCCGATATCCCTCAGTTTAAGCTGCCGGGCAACTTCACGCGACGCCTCAAGATCGGTGCGAAGAGAATTCAGCTCCTGCTCGCGTTTCGCGGCGTAGCGACCGCTGTTCACGTCGATGACGACCATCGCCTCCGTTTGTTCGATAATGAGGTAGCCGCCGCTCTTCAACCACACTTTACGGCTGAGGGCCGTCGCAATTTCCTTTTCGATGCCGTACTCGTCGAAGATCGGCTCCCTTTCCTTATAGAACTCGACTTTCTCCAGCATCTGCGGAGAAACCAATTTCACATACGCGCGGATCTCTCTGAACAACTTCTTTGAATCGGTGATGACGCGGACGACGCCGTCGGTGAACAGGTCCCGGATGACGCTCGAGGTGGTCGTCATGTCTTTGTACAGGAGCGCGGGCGCCGTTTCCGACTTGATGCCTGCCTGGATCTCGCGCCATGTTGCTATCAGCGATTCCAGGTCCTGCTTCAATGAGTCATCGTCTTTCTCCTGGGCAACAGTCCGGATGATCACACCGAATTTCTCCGGCAGCATGCTTTTCACGACTCTCCGGAGCCGGCGTTTCTCCTTGAAGTTGTTGATCTTCTTCGACACACCGATCTTGCCGTCGAACGGCAGAAGGACAAGAAACCGCCCCGGCAGGGAGACTTCGGAAGTAACCCTAACGCCCTTTTTGCCGACGGGCTCTTTCGTAATCTGGACGAGAATGTCCTGACCGGATACGAGGTTTGGCACGGCGGTGGATCTTCCATTGTCGCGGTTGTTATGGGAATCGGGTCTGCGGTCACGCTGGTCGCGGCGTTGATCGCCGGATTGAGGGCGTGGAGGCGGCGGTGGAGGGAGCTTTCCCTGCTCTTCTGCTACCGAAGCTTCTTCTTCGGCGTCTTCATCGGTATCGACGTCGGAATCTTCGTCGCCGAGAAGCGCGGAATACTCGTTAAACGAATTGCCTATGTCCGAAAAATGGAGGAAGGCATCTTGCTTGTGCCCGATGTCGATAAATGCCGCACGTATCCCCGGCATGACACGGGCGACTTTGCCGAGGTAAATATCGCCAACGTTACGTTCTTTTTCGGGAGTTTCAACATAGAGTTCAGCTAGTTGTTCGTCCTCCGTAATTGCAATCCGGACCTCGTTGGCGGTCGCATTGATAATAATCTCTTTCTTCATATCTGTAACTTCGTCCCTTTGAACCGGCGGATCGGCTTCGTATGAACGCTAATCCTCCACGGTTCGTAATTGTGAGTAATAAGATGCAACAACGCCCGCGGATCAACGCCGGGGCGAAGTCTCGGAACGAATCGGGCGAACTTCTCCTTTGAGGAGAGCAAACTCGCGAAGCTAAGACACCCAGCATCGTTAACCAGAAACCTGTTGCCAACTGATTTAACATATCAAAAAATTGAAAAAATTATGGATTTCAAGCAAAATTTGACATGACAGTTTGTAAGATAGTAAATTTACGAGAGGATAGCAAGGCGGAATAACAAAAAGAGGTCAAGCTTCCCTGTGTCACACGAGAGTGACATCCTACCGTTGCTTCCTTCCGGACCTGGCGGGGTTCGGAGGTTTCTCGTTGCACAGGACTTGACCTCTTCTGGGTGATAATGTAGCAAAAATTCTGTGGGAAAGCAAAGGGGCAATCCAGGGTGTTGGTTTTTCGTTCTTCGTTCTTGGTTCCTTGTCATTGGTCGTTAGTCATTGTTCCTGGCCTTTGGCTCTTAGCTATTGGCTTTTTGGCTTCTTGCCTCTTGCTTCTCATCATCTCACCCATGCAACTACCTGTCTTTCTCACTATCTCAACACAGCCACTACCCGCATCTCTCATCATCTTAACAATGTCATTACCCTTCTATCTCAACTACTCCATTCCTCCATCATCCATCTCACCCCTTCACCGATTCCCCCCATCTCTCATTCTCCTATCCCCTATCACCCACGTCCTTTCACCTACCTCCTTCGATTTGTATTTATTCCGGAAAATTCCTACAATGCCCCCACATTTTGTTCCCTTTCACAAGAGATGTTTTTCCTGGATGATTCTTTAAAAGGATGCTACCATGAATGAAACCGTTCTCAACAGACTCCTCCGTTACGTCAAGATCGATACTCAATCAAAAGAAGATGTAGAGGAATATCCGAGCACGTCCAAACAGTTTGACCTCCTCAATCTCCTCGTGGGTGAATTACAAGCGCTTGGATTGAAGGATGTCCAGATTGACAAGTATGGTTACGTGACGGCGACGCTCCCCTCCAATCTTCCCGCCGCCGAAAAGGCGCACGGGAAGGTACCGGCCATCGGCTTCGTCGCTCACGTGGATACCTCCCCGGCAACGAGCGGCGAGAACGTCAAACCGCAGGTCATCGAGAATTACCGGGGCGGCAATATCACGCTCGCCGGCGACCCGTCCGTGGTACTCCGCGTGTCGGAAAATCCTGAACTGAAGAACTGTATCGGCAAGACGATCGTGACGACCGACGGAACCACGCTTCTGGGCGCCGACGACAAGGCGGGAATCGCCATTATCATGACCGCGATGCAGTCACTCATCAATAACCCGAAAATCCCGCACGGCAACATTCGCATCGGGTTCACGCCCGATGAAGAAGTCGGCAACGGCACGAAATTTTTCGACCTGAAGAAATTCGCCGCGGACTTTGCCTACACCGTCGACGGCGATACGACGGGAGAACTCAACAAAGAAACCTTCAGCGCCAACACCGCGGTCATCACGGTTCATGGACGGAATATTCATCCCGGAAGCGCGAAGGGCATCATGGTCAATTCCATTCGCGCCATCGCGGATATTATCGCGAGGACACCGAAAGACATGGCGCCGGAAACGACGGAAGGTTATGAACCGTATATTCATCCGTACGTCCTGCAGGGCGAAGAGGCAAAGTCGACTCTGAAGATCTTGTTACGAGACTTCAAGACTGAAGGGTTGGACGTCCTCAAGCGCCGCCTCGAAAAAATCATTGTAGAGGTCCAGCCGCTTCATCCCAAAGCGAAAATTGAGCTGCAGATCATCGAATCGTACCGTAACATGCGGGAAGGCCTTGAAAAGGATCCGCGCGTGCTCGACTGTCTGTGGGAAGCGACGAAACGGTCCGGTCTTGAACCGAAGTGGGTACCCATCCGCGGCGGCACCGATGGCTCGCGACTGACGACAATGGGTTTGCCGACCCCCAACATTTTTACCGGCGGACAAAACTATCACGGCAAGACGGAATGGGTTTCAGTCTACGGAATGGAAAAAGCGGTGGAAACGGTAATCCAGCTCGCACAAGTCTGGGTGGAAAAGTGTAAAACATAACTCCGGTCTATCACCTCGGAAAAGAAACCCAGGGTTCACCGTCATCATAAAATTTCAAAGCAAGTGGTATCGTGCCGCTCAAACAATTTTGAGAAGTCCTTAGATCGCAATGTCACTCCAGCTTGGTCTGGTTACCCTCTCCCTCGTTCCCTCTCCCATAAATGGGAGAGGGATGTCACGAAGTGACAGGCAGAGGGTTAAGAGCTGCAAAACTTAATCTATCTATATCCGAGACTGGACACTAGTTCAGACATCAACTTATAACAGGAGTACTCCATGGAAACACCTGTCACTACCACCGGCCTCCCAGATAACGCGTACAAAGAACTCAAAGAAGGCGAAACGTATCGTCCAATCATGGACCCGGAAAAAGCCCACCCCGAGGTAACGGGATGGTCGGTCGGCTGGGGAATCGTGATGGCCATTCTGTTTTCCGCCGCCGCGGCATACTCCGGCTTGAAGATCGGACAGGTTTTTGAAGCCGCAATCCCGATTGCGATCTTGGCCGTCGGTCTCTCGGCGGCTTTTAAGAAGAAGAACGCCCTCGGACAAAACGTCATTATCCAGTCGATCGGCGCATGCTCGGGTGTGATCGTCGCCGGCGCAATTTTCACGATCCCGGCACTGTATATTTTGGATCTCCCGGCGAGCTTCTTCCAGGTTTTTCTCGCCTCCATGCTCGGTGGATTCCTGGGAATACTTTTCCTGATTCCCTTCAGAAAGTTCTTTGTGAAGGACATGCACGGAAAATTTCCATTTCCGGAGGCGACAGCGACCACGGAGATTCTTGTCGCTGGCGAGAAAGGCGGCAGGCAAGCCGTAGTGCTCATTGTTGCGGGACTTATCGGCGGCATCTTTGATTTCGTCTTCAGCGCATTCGGCTACTGGTCGGAGGTGATCACGTCACGGATGTTCTCGTACGGGCAAATCCTGGCCGACAGGGTGAAAATGGTGGCAAAGCTCGATGTCTCGGCGATGGTGTTCGGACTTGGCTACATCGTCGGTTTGAGGTACTCCGCGATCATCGCCGCGGGCTCCTTCCTCTCGTGGTTTGTTTTGATACCGTTATTTAATGAGGTGGGACAGTCGCTCACCGTTCCACTGGGCGCGACTGCGACCAAACTCATTGCGAACATGAGCGCCGAGGAGATCTTCAGAGCTTACGTCCGGCAGATCGGCATCGGGGGAATCGCAATGGCGGGAATCATCGGCATCCTTCGTTCGTCGAAGATCATCGCGGGGGCATTCAAGCTTGCGTACAACGAAATTTTCAAGCACCAGACGGGGCCGTCGGAGACGGCAGTGCGGTGGCAGACCGACCTCAGGATGAATTTCGTCGTTCTCCTCATTCTGCTCACCGGGCTTCTCATCTTCGTATTCTTCTTCGGCGGAGTCGTGTTCAATTTCGAGTATGCGATCGTGGGGCTCCTGATCGTCGTCATCGTTTCATTCCTGTTTACAACCGTTGCGGCAAACGCAATCGCAATCGTCGGCACGAACCCGGTATCGGGCATGACGCTCATGACGCTCATTCTTTCATCCTTTATCCTCGTGAGGATCGGCTTATCGGGCACATTTGGAATGGTCAGTGCCCTCATCATTGGCGGAGTCGTGTGTACCGCTCTTTCCGTTGCGGGCGGATTCATTACCGACCTAAAGATCGGTTACTGGCTCGGGTCGACGCCCAAAAAACAGGAGACCTGGAAATTCCTCGGTGTGCTTGTCTCGGCGGCAACAGTCGGAGGCGTCATTCTGATCCTGAACGACACGTATGGATTCAAAGGACCACACGCGATGGTTGCACCGCAGGCCAATGCCATGGCAGCCGTGATCCAGCCGCTCATGTCGAACGTTCCCGCACCGTGGATTCTCTACCTCGTCGGAGCCGTGATCGCGCTGATCCTGACCATGATCAACATTCCTCCGCTGGCATTCGCGCTCGGGATGTACATTCCACAGGAGCTGAACGTTCCACTCGTGTTCGGCGGATTGGTCGCCTGGTGGGTGACGACGAGGTCAAAGAACGAAAAACTGAACAACGCGAGATTTTCCAGGGGAACATTGATCGCATCCGGATTCATCGCCGGCGGCTCGCTGTTTGGAGTGGTCAACGCATTGCTCCGGTTTGGAGGATTCAACTGGTACAACAGTGAATGGGCCGAATCTCACGGAGCCGAAATCGTGGGATTGATCATGTTCATCCTTCTCGTGTCATATTCGTTGTGGGACTCCATGCGGGCGAAGGAAGAGTAAGTACTACGAATTGGCAATTGCGGATTTGGGATTGGCGATTTCGGATTTGGGATTTGTTCGGGATTTCCGATTTCGGATTGGGGATTGCCGATTGCGGATCTGGCATTTATAGGTTTTAATTTTGCATTTTTCATTTTGAATTTGCTTCACCAACCGCCTCCCGGGCACAAACACACATTTATTGTCCGGCAACGGAGGAGAGGTGGATATGCATACTATCAAGCGGTTCGCGCTTTTCTTTCTCGTTTGCACCTGCAACGCGCAGGTGACACAATTCCCTTTCAATGAAGATTTCGATTCGGTCGTCGTTCCGTCACTGCCTTCCGGATGGACAACGACAACGAACCGTTCCTCGTCCGGTGATTTCACGACGACGGCTTCGAGCGTTCTTTCCTTCCCCAATGCCGTCGTCAGCACCAACGCGACGGTCTCTCAAAGCTTAACTTCCCTCCTTCTGGATTTCTCGAACAGGCAGGCGGACAGTCTGGCGTTTCATGAGCGGCGTTCGGGCAGTCATGATTCCGGCTTGCTCATTGAGGCATCGACCGATGGAGGTACGACCTTTTCGATTCAGATAGGAGATACCCTGAAAAATCCAGGTACAACCACGTACGTTTTGCGGAAACTGAAGTTTCCGTCTACGATTAACGGTCAGAGCGCTGTGAAGATCCGCTGGCGGGTTGCCGGCGATGGGACGGGAAAAACCGGCACAATTCGATTCGACGATGTTACAATTTCCACGGTTTCCTCGATAGATGCGGGAATCTCTGCAATAAGCATTTCTCCTCCCTACCCCGTCGTGGGAGATTCAGTACTGGTCCGGGCTGTTGTGAAAAACTTCGGACTCCAAGGCATACAAAATGTTCCCGTGGGATTTTATGAGGATGCCAACGGAGATTCGGTCCCCCAGACAAACGAGCTCATTGCGGCTCGCGTAGTCGACCAGCCGCTCCAGCCCAACGATACCGCAGTGATTGAATTGCAGTTGAAAAACCTCACCTACGGCGAGAGGACAATCATGGCACAGACGAATCTGCCCGACGACCAGAACGAGGAAGACGACTTGAAGCTCGTCGTTCTTTCGGTTGGGTCGGCCCGCCGTTCGATCGTGATCAATGAAATCATGTACGCACCGGCGGTGGAGGCGGAATGGGTCGAGCTGTTGAATACGTCTGATGGCGATGTTGACCTGAAAAACTGGAAACTGAGCAATCGCAACACCTATTCATCATACAACATCACGACAGCGTCACGCATACTACCGGCGCACGGGTATGCCGTCGTGGCTAAGGACACGGCACTCCTCAGCAACTTTCATCCAGCAATCCCTTCATTGGTCATTCAATCCCCTGCCCTGCCGACGTATTTATTCAACAACGGCGGGGACGCAGTCGTATTGTTTGACGGGCGCGGTGCGATCATGGACAGCGTGCGCTACTCTCCGTCGTGGGGGGGAATCGGCGGTGTGTCGCTTGAGCGCATTCAACCGGAAAAGGATTCCAATGATTCTACTAACTGGGGGTCGTCGGAAGATTCTACGGGAAGCACGCCGGGAAGGAAAAATTCCCTGACGCCGGTTGACTATGATCTCGGCGCGCTCCGGTTTTTCACATTGGAAGCAAGCCCTTCCTCGGCCACGATCGAGGCAGTCGTGCAAAATGATGGAATGAAACCTGCCGGAAATTATTCCGTGTCCCTGTTTTCCGATGCAAATTGTGATTCAATTCCGCAGGAGTCGGAGTTGTTGGAGAGAAAACCGTCCACTTCTCCTTTGGGTCCGGGGGATTCAGCGACGTTCACATTCACGTGGAGCAATCCGCCGGCGGGAAGACGGCTTCTCATCATGCGCATCGATTTCCCGGGGGATTTGAGATTGAAGAACAACCTTGCGTTCGATTCGGTGAATGTCGCCTTCGCGCCGGGTTCCATCGTCATCAATGAGATCATGTATCAACCGATGCCCGGGCAATCGGAATATGTTGAATTGTTCAATCGAGGTGCCGGGGCGGTCAATCTCGCCGGGTGGACATTGTCCGATATGAGGGATAAATCGGGGAACAATCACGAGTTATTGATCTCCAGGTCTGCGGCCAACGTGGCTTCTGGGGGATATCTTGTCGTTGCGGCAGATTCATCTATTTTGAATGCCTTCCCGAATCTGGATGGCACGAGTGCGCATGTTGTTATTCTCAACAAGAGCAGTTTGAATCTCAACGACGGCGGGGACGACGTGATTCTGCGGGACATCACGGGACGGGTCATTGACAGTGTTCGGTACAATCCGCAATGGCACAATCCGAATCTTTCCGATGTCACGGGACGCTCGCTTGAGCGTGTCAATCCAGATCTGGGAAGCAACGATTGGCGCAATTGGAGTACGTGCGCGAATCCGGCCGGTGGAACTCCAGGGATGCGAAACAGCATTTTTACCGTTTCACTGCCGACGAATCTCTCGCTTACCTTTTCCCCCAATCCGTTTTCACCCGATGGAGACGGCTTTGAGGATTTCACGATGATTTCGTACCGGTTGCCCACGACTGCCGCGCTTGTGCGGATTCGTATTTACGATTCGAAGGGCCGATTGGTGCGGTCGCTTGCCAACGGCGAGTTGAGCGGTTCTCACGGCCAGATAATTTGGGATGGATTAACGGACAGTAGGCAAAAAGTAAGAATGGGAATCTACATCGTGCTCCTGGAGGCGCTTGATGCGAACGGCGGCGCTGTGCAGACAACGAAAGGCGTCGTTGTAGTGGCGGCGAGGATGTAGGAGCACAGAAGTGGGCCATCGGGAGCACATCGCGGAGCATGCGCGAGGGGAATTTGCGTTGTCTTTAGTGCATTTATTGAAAATGGAGACCAAACCCTCCGAAAAGAAGATAGTTTTCGAAGGATTTTTTCGCAAATTTATTGACAATGGATAAAGGAATTATTACCTTCGGAGGAGTTGGACCGCTGGTCATTTGAGACAAGAGGAGAAAGAAACAGGACAGGGGGAGGCAAAATGGAAAGAGAAAAATTATCGGTAGGCGCAAAACCGACAGCAGAGGGATTTTACGCGACTGTGCGGAAGGAGATGCGGCTACGGAATTACAGTCACAAGACGATCAAGTCGTACTTAAGTTGTCTGCGATCGCTTGTTAAGTATTTTCATCCGCGGCATCCGCGGGTTTTGACCGAACAGGATATCAAGGACTATCTTGTCCATCTTCTCATCGATGAAAAGCAGGCGGCAAGCTCTGTCAATCAGGTATTCAATGCCTTGCGGTTCCTCTATGTGGAATTGTATGAGATGCCGTTTGTCATCGGGAAACTGCCGCGGCCGCAGAAAGAGAAGAAGCTTCCGGACATACTTAATAAGAATGAGCTGGTTCGTATTTTCCAGGCTGTTAAGAATCCTAAGCACAGGGTGATGTTGATGATGGCATATGCGAGTGGACTGCGGGTAAGTGAAGTCGTAAAAATAAGAATCGAAGACATAGATGCGGAGCGAAGGTTGATTCATGTACGTGTAGCCAAGGGGAAGAAAGATCGGTACACAACCTTATCGGAGTTGATTTTGCTACCATTGCACGCGTACTGGCAGGCGTACGGCCTGGGTGCCAGGGGCTGGTTATTCCCCGGTCTCAAGGCAGATCGCCATCTGTCGGAGCGGAGTATTCAGGCAGTTTGTGAGAGAGCCATACGAACCGCCGGAATAGGCAAACCGGTTTCCATGCATAGCCTCCGGCATTCCTTTGCAACCCACTTGTTGGAAAATGGGTGCGATATCAGATACATTCAGAAACTTCTGGGGCATTCCAGTTTGAAAACGACAGAGATTTATACGCATGTCAGTGTGACCGATATCGGCAAAATCAAGAGTCCACTCGACTTCTTGTCGAAAAGCGACATTCTTAGCAATCATCCACAACCAAACAAGTTACTCCGCAATGATACAGATAAAACATAAGCACGCAATAATGTGCGTTATTACAGATGTTATGTGCCATGCCGCAAAGACTTAATGAGGGTATCGTGAAATTCCGTCTTCTCATAATTCTGCTTTTGATTGCAACTGGCACATCGTCCATGTTGCCTGGCGGCAATCATCACAGTCACTTCAACATTCTGATGAGATACGGGCTGGGGTACAATGAGCTTGACACCTTCGACAGCACCTTCTCCACAGAAGGCGATCGGAACCAGGCCTTTATAATCCCGATGATATTATCAGACAAAGAACTTACTAGAATCGAAAACAGATTGCGCGAAATCCGCTTCTTTGAATATCCCGACACCCTCCTTACCGGGGACAAACACCATCTCATTTGTGTCCAACCAGCACCGAGTTATTATTTTCGTGTACAGTCGGATTCTCAGATCAAAACGGTCTTTTATGATCAGGGTCGGGGTGACCCAAGAGATCCTAGGGCAATCGCCCTCCGTGACCTTGTCGATTACATCCTCAAGATCATTGGATCCCGGAAAGAGTATAAGGCACTTCCTAGGCGAAGCGGGCCTTGGCAGTAAGCGGCACGGCACATAACACGGCACAAAACGACGCTGGAAATGTCGCTGTATCAAAATCCTCGCTCAATGGTTTTGCTCACAGGGAATTTGTCATTCAATAGTTCGCAAAACCAATGCGTTTTTTGCCGAGACGTTAGCCGTCATTGGGTTGCTGTCAAAATGCAAGGTGGTTAGCCAGTCCACCCTCTCTCGTATTTCGAGGGTCAGTTCTTTGGGTCGACCCCCGTGAAATTTTGTGAAGCAAAAGCGTAATTAAGGTGTCAACGTCGAGGTATTAAATCGGTATATTTCTTGGATAAGTCATCAACAACTCTCGCAACCCAACGAACGGCTAACAAGCAAAAGCACGACGTTGGTTGGATCGAGGATGATAAAGCCGCACTCAACATTTTGTTCACAACGAATGAATCTATCCGAGTTCACAAAATGTTGCGTGCTTTTGCGGAACGTTATGTGCCATTTGCCCTTCGGAGTGCGACTTCTATGAAGGTCTTTTGCATCTTCCTCATCTGCTTCAACGTCGCGAAGGGACAGGTTGCGTTGGAAAAGACCTGGATCGGCCCTCAGAACTGGTACATGCATTTTCGCAATGGGACAGTAGCGTATTGGAAAGACCAAGGTTTCCTTGATCAACGCTCTTACCATCTGAGTTCTGACACACTTCAGATAACTTGGCAATATCGGGTTGTCTCCGACTCGGTCTCTGTGGAAACCGCAGTTGACTTGTATCGCATTGTCAAACTAAGCCGAGACTCCCTGGTTCTTTCGGAGTTACCAGATCAGGAGTATTCGCTCGTCGACCGAAGACCCAAGCTATTTGTTGATAGCGCCATCATCAATGACACGCGGCTAACGTTCAAACGCCTAACGTTTTCTACTACGAGCTGTTTCGGCCAATGCCCTGTGCTGAGAATATCCATCGACTCGAAGGGAAGGGTGAAGTTTCGAGGCGAACAAAATACTGACCCATTCATTGGTTCCTACGTGGGCCAACTTCCATTGGAGTGGATGCGCAGTTTCGAGGGAATCCTTCAACGAAGTCGGTTAGACCAGATCCGCGACGAGGCTGGTTTGTCGACTGATGCGCCGATCCGCAGGCTCAGGATAACATTCAACGGAAAGACCAAAGTAATTGAAGGGACTGATTTCTCCCCGTTGAACTGGCGCCTGTTCACTGTATTGGAGGATGCATACAAGGAAGCTCGGTTGGTTAAGGTTGGTAATGTGTCTTTCGAAAAGTAGCGTCGGGCAAACGGCACATAACAAATGGCAAACCGGCGCTCGCACACTGGATAGGCAATGTTGAAACTGAGTTTGGCTAGATGTAAAGTGCTCGCTCCATTGCTCGCCGCCAGCAACGGGACGTCAGTTCGGTATGGCGGCTCGCAACGGCGGTTTGCCTAAACGTTATACGCCATTGTGCGCTCAGATCAGAAACGGATTCTTCACACTTAACAATCATGATGGACTATGTTTCCCGAATTACTTAATGACATTCAACGTGCATTCCCACCGATACTCAATCTGCAAAGTCCAACGTTGCCCAATATGTCCGATGAAGAATGGACTCAAAAGGTTGAATATTTTACCAAGCTTTTGAAGGAACCAATGGACTACCTTCAGACATCCACACACTCGATTCTGGGGTGTCGAATGTTCAAAAATTCCAATAAACAGTTTCTTTCTAACCGCTCTCAGATTCATTTCATCAAAGCACAGATTAGGTGCCCTGAAATCGAAGGAATACAAATTTCGCTATCACTTTACAGATCCCACCTCGATGGAGCAATGCTCACAGCGCCCAGTCTGTCAGTCGATCTTGAGATCACTGACGTTAAGGAAACAGCGGCATTGCAATCTCTTTACACTAACTACAGAAGAATTATTGAGATACTCATCAACCGAGGAGGTCTGGACCTAATCTACTCTTTCTCACACTACAAGCCAGAGGTTTTCTCTGGAAAATCGATCCTTACTCGCCTTGATAACTATTTCCATGAAGGCAACTTCTCTGAAAAGACTTTGGCTTTCGTTCGTTTCTTCGATGTCCACTTGATCGATAACAAGGTTTTATACGCTTTTGTGATTTTGGCTTCGGTATACGACAGTTGCATCGGCTATCTGGATAGACCGAGACAATATGACAAGATTTTAGACTATTTCTATAAAGTGCAGTCGCACCAATGAAGAGTTGCACAACGGCGTATAACACGGCAAATAACGACGCTGGAATTGCCGAGGTCATCAAAAGCCTCGCTCAATGGTTTTGTTCACTGGCCATTTGTCTATGAATAGATTCACAAAACCATTGCGTTATTTGCCGACACGTTAGCCGTCATTGGGTTGCTGTCAAAATGCAAGGTGGTTAGTTAGTCCACCCTTTCTGGTATTTCTAGGGTCAGTTTTTGGGATCGACCGGCATGAGATTTTGTGAAGCAAAAGCATAATTGAGGTGTCAACGTCGAGGTAATAAATCGGTAGATATTTTGGATAGGTCATCAACAACTCTCGCAACCCAACGAACGGCTAACAAGCAAAACAACGACATTGGGAATATCAAAGATCGAAAAGCCTCATTCAACAATTTTGCTCACTTGAATGGCAATTATAAATTCGCAAAATTGTCGCGTTGTTTTGCGGGACGTTATGCGCTATTGCCGGCGCGCTGAAGAAACTGAATACTTAAGATTCTATCTGTTCAAATGAAATCCACAAAGAACTTATTGCCGCTCCTCATTATCCCAGCTTTACTCAGTCTTATTGAAGCTTGTTCTCCTGTCAAAGAAGGCGTTACGGAAGAGAGGGCACTTCAAATCTGTAAAAACCAACTCGACTCAATGGGCTTAAATCATGACTCGATGGACATCTACGTCTATCCCGTTCCACTGACACGGGACTCAATGCACACAGCAGCGGGTCATATTCCTTTCACGCGTGAATCAGATTGGTACGAACGAACTCGTGAATGGATGGGGAACAGAACATTTTGGGATTGCATATGCCATGTCAAGAGTAGGTCGACTGGCTACTGTTACATTTATATTGACGCACAATCGGGTGAAGTGCTGTACGTCCTCGATTTTGATGCAAATGCCCCGAAGCCATGGGTTCCCAGAAAGCAGCACTAATGCAGAACGTGCGCGCCGGCAACAAGCGCATAACACGGCAAATAACGACGCTGGAATTGTCGCAGTCATGAAAAACCTCGCTCAATGGTTTTGTCCACTGGCCATTTGTCGATGAATAGATTCACAAAACCATTGCGTTATTTGCCGAAACGTTATGCGCCAGCACGTATTGGGTTAATTTCATTTCATTAGGGACAGAAATGCACTGGAGTCTCAAGTGCGTCGGCATAACGTTTGGTTTGCTCGTCATTCTTATTGCCTTCATTGTCATAATAAGATTTTCCTGTGACGGCGCTTGGAAGAACGACTATGCTGAAGTTTCGCGGCTAACATCGCCAGATCTTCGTGTCGACGCTGTCACCATGATTGATACGTTGAGAACCGATCAACGTTTGTTAAAGGTCTATATTGAAAAAAAAGGAGAGAAGGTCCGTAATCCTGAAGGCGTGGATTTCGCAGCAGACAAGGTGTACGGCTTTCATGTTCGTTGGGCAAATTCTCATGTGTTGGAAATCCATTATCAAAAGGCGCGAATTTTTAGGTTCTCCAACATCTGGACTCCTGGCGACATGGTGTTCAAGTCTGACTCTACACCTCCTGCATTTTATACGATCGAGATCAAATTGTTGAAAGATGGAGATGATGACTTGGACATTTTGCATGAGTGAGTTAATCAATATGATCTGCAGATAACGTGCCGGCGCATAACACGCAAAAACACGACATTGGATTTCTCACGACTTTGAAAAGCCTCATTCAATACTTTTGCTCACTGGCGATTGGTCAACGAATAAATTCGCAAAAGTATTGCGTGTTTTTGCGAGACGTTAGCCGCCAGCACTCGGTTCTGGAATTAGATGTTTTGCTAAACATAGAGAGATAGAAAATGATCATATTACTTGCATTCACTTTGTTCATAGGGTCTGTTGGCAACCAGCACAACTCCGTGATCGAACGAATTCGACAAGACTGTGAATCGATCAGACATTCTCTGCCTGGATTTCAAAAGGACACACTGGCATTGCCGGACTGGTCTACGCAGGGCGGTATCGCAACGGCATATCGAGATAGTAACAAGCATATTCGATCAATCGTTGCGGCCGTATATGGAGAGATGGGAAAGACACTCTATGAGTTTTACTTTGTAAATGATACTTTGATTTGTGCGGTGATCGAGGATCATGCTTACAATGCCTCCCCCCTTTTGGACTCGGCCCATGCGAAACAAATCGGCAGTGAAAGATTCGACGCGAACAAATCCAATATTGTGCACGACTCATATTTTTACTCCGGTCACAAGCTCCTGCTGCGCGAAGGGCCAGACCTCAAGCAAGTACGCAAGAAAGGTGCCTGGGGAGGTGGTAGCACAGATATTAAAGGGATTTTGCGCAAACTTCTACAACAATTCCATGCCGAGCACTAACCAGAACCTCGTGCCGGCGGCTAACACGCAAAACAATGACGCTGGAAAATGGCAGAGTCAGATAAAGCCTCGCTCGACAGTTTTGTTCACTGGCGATTGGTCGATGCGTAAATTCACAAAACTGCCGCATTGTTTTGCGAGACGTTAGCCGTCATTGGGTTGCTGTCAAAATGCAAGGTGGTTAGCCACTCTACCCTCTCGGCAATTTCGAAGGTCAGTTCCTGCGGTCGACCGGCGTTAGTTTTTGTGAAGCAAAAGCGTAATTAGGGTGTCAACGTCGAGGTAATGAATCGGTAGATATCTTGGATACGTCATCAACAACTCTCGCAACCCAACGAACGGCTAACAAGCAAAAATACGACGTTGGAATGGTCGCGGTCATCAGAAGCCTCACTCAACAGTTTCGCTCACTGGCGATTTGTCAATGAATAAATTCGCAAAACTGTTGCGTATTTTTGCGGGACGTTAGCTGCCATTGTTTTGTTATCTGGAGCTTAATTCGGGATATAATATGAACGAGAAGAAAAGGAAGCCCATCATTGCCGCCATTTGTTCATTAGTAGAACCCGGACTGGGATTTACGTACAACGGCAACTTTAAATTAGCGACCATCGTAACCTGTGGACGTGTAATTTTGTTGTGGCTTCTCGTATTTTTCGGTATCGACAGATCGTATGCCCTAAGTGTTGTCTTTTTCATGCTTGAAATCTCCTTCAGATTGTGCGCAGCCATCGTTAATGCAGTGCACGCAAAGGAGTCAGCCCAGTTCATACTTAAACGGTTCAATCGCTGGTTTGTCTATGGTGCATTCATCCTTGTTCCTTTACTTTTACGATTTGTCTTTTACCTTAGCAAACCCGTGTTTCCAACGAGGGCCTATATTATTTCAGCACCCAGCATGGAACCAACATTACGCGAAGGCGAAGCTATCTTTGCAGATATGATATACTATTCCAAGAATCCTGTTCGACCCGGCGATGTTGTGGTCTTTCATTGGGACACTGTCGTTCGATACCCCTTTGACACTGTCTCTACATGGATAAAGCGTGTCATCGCTGTCGAGGGACAGGAAGTCCGAATCAAGGACGGGATTCCCTTTGTCGACAATGAACTGTCTCCTCCTGCGCTAGTTCCAAAACGCAGTTCTCAAGAAATCAAACCTCCATCGCTAAAGGATCCGTACATCTATCCTCGTGACGCAGGGAACGAAGACCAATATGGACCTGTAATCGTACCCAAAGGCCATTACTTTCTTCTAGGTGACAATCGAGATAAGAGCCTAGACAGTCGACACAACGGCTTTGTTGGCAAGAGAGCGATACTTGGCAAAGTTTTATACATTTTTTGGTCCAACGATTTTGAAAGAATTGGCGAATCAGTCAATTAGCACAACCGTCGGAGGACTTGCATTGATTGTACGTGCATTTTCCCCTAACAAAACAACGGCAGCTAACACGGCAAACAACGACGCTGGAACAAGTCATGGGAATTGAAATCCTCGCTCAATACTTTTGTTCACGAGAATGGGAATTATAGGTTCACAAAAGTATTGCGTTGTTTGCCTAAACGTTATGCGTCATGCACGGCGGCACTCTGGTGTGACAATTTGAAACTCGAGAAAATCCGAAGGTACACGTTATGCGAATATTGATAATCATACTGCTGCTCTGTCAGCAGTTGCAAGAGATGAAACAACCTCGCCTTGAAGATTACTACATTCGGCCGGTGTGGAAGGGGAAGCCAGCCGAGTTGCAACAATTCCCAGTAGGCTTGCAGCATCATAATACTTCTGCAAAATTTCGCAAAGCGCTACAAAAGGAATTAATGAGGGGACCCAACTTTGCTGACCACTACAGAATTGTACTGTGGTTAACTGATAGTGCTTGCTTTGAGTACGCGATTGTGGATTTAATGACCGGTAAGGTGTATATGCCAGCTGACAATGTCGGTTGCGTCGGGTTGGTGTTTCAACGGAACAGCAGACTATGCATCGTAGACCCAATCGATTCAGCGTATTACGAAAGAGAGAGTGGTCACATTCCAGACAATATCAAGACGCCATTCTATGTCTGGGATGGCGATAGTTTGCGGCAAGTTTACTCTACGCAGAAACCGCTTGAATTTGAGTATCAGAAAAAGCTTAATCTGTTTTACCGATGACGCCGCCGTGCACGAACGCATAACAGTGGTAACAACGGCGCTGGGAATGTCAGAGTTTAGTAAAGCCTCGCTCAATGCTGTTGCTCACTGGGCAATTGGGTTGTGTAAATGTTCGCAACAGCATTGCGTTGTTACCACAGACGTTATGCGTCATTGTGGTGCTCACAGATTACGAAATGGTAAGTATTGGGCTCAGTCAGTAAAGGAGAGTTGGTACGTATATTCTGCGGGAACATGGTGAAGGTCGTAGACAATTGAGTGAAGAGTAAGAACGTATCTATTGTCGTACAATCTTGGTACTGGTAACGAAAGGACAAACCATCTTACGCAGATCAAAAGTAAATCACGCACCACAACGAACGCATAACAAGGCAAAAAACGACGCTCATTGGTATATATGCCTCCCATTAAAAAATATTCGCTCAACGCTTTCGCTCACATGAATGAGAATTGTAGTTCGCTCCAGCGTTGCGTTTTTTGCCGAACCGTTAGCCGCCACCGCTGTTGCTGATGATATCGATGACTAAGCATAAAACTCACATATCGTTCTTCTTCCCAATCGGTTTACTCAGCTTGGCCGCTTTACCCGTTATCCTATGCTGGCATCTTTCAAGCAGCGGATTGTTTCGGCAAACTTATGCCATTGAGTTCAATCTTCCGGTTTTTTCGGTAGACCAATTGCCCGAAGAATCCAGTCACATGAATCATGTTCTCATTAGAAAATTTGTATTCAGCCGGGAAGACTTTTTACAATCCACAAAGGTTGATGAACTGCTCAACGAGTGCTCCAGAATTCACTCCAGCAGAGACTCACTCACCGTGGTCAGAGTACGGCTATTGCGTGGTTGCACATATGGCGATTTCGTCCGCGTGATCGACGTTTTCGATAGGACGCAGCTGTTTTATAAAAATCTACTAAATTATGAATCGAGGTACTATCTGTGGGGGCAGCTTAAGCCCGGCTGGGATTTCCTTCCGTCTCCACGTAGCACCGATCAGCTGCCATTGTTGAACAGACTCTTTTTATCTTTCAATCAAATTTTTATCATTCTAGATGAACATCCCATATTGTTCTCGATTCCGGGCATGTGGTTAGTTATGGTAATCGTGAACATTATTCAAGTCAGAAATATTACCCAACAGCGGCGGCGGCTAACAAGCGTAACAACGGCGCTGGAAGAGTCACGATTCGAAAAGCCTCGCTCAACGCTTCCGCTCACGTGAATGGATATTGTAGTTCGCTCCAGCGTGGCGTTGTTACGCGGCATGTTAGCCGCAATGTCCGGCGGCTGTTATAAATCTGAAATTGTTAAGTAAACCGAAATGATAAGTACATCTAGTCGGCAGTCGTTAAAAGTAAGTGGTATTTTCAAAGTACAATTCATGCCGCCGGCCACATGCGGCTAACAAGCAAAAATACGGCGTTGGGAATGTCGAGGGGAAAAGAACTCACTCAACAGTTTTGTTCACAAGGCAATTTGTCTGCGGATAGGTTCACAAAACTGTTGCGTATTTTTGCGGAACGTTAGCCGTCATTGGGTTGCTGTCAGAATGCAAGGTGGTTAGTCAGTCCACCCTCTCTCGTATTTCGAGTGTTCGTTTTTAGGGTCGACCAGCGGACGATTTTATGAAGCAAAAGCGTAATTAAGGTGTCAACGTCGAGGTAATAAATCGGTAGATATTTTGGATCAGTCATCAACAACTCTCGCAACCCAACGAACGGCTAACACGCAAAACAACGACATTGGGAATGTCAAGGAACGAAAAGCCTCATTCAACAATTTTGCTCACTTGAATGGCAATTATAGATTCGCAAAATTGTCGCGTTGTTTTGCGGGACGTTAAGCGTCATTGGGTTGCTGTGGGAAAACAAGTTGGTTAGTGTGTCGACGTTTTTCCGGTTAAGTTGGTCAGTGTCTGCTTGGACTTTTTGTGGTCATTAATAAAGAAACGCTTTTGTAGTTAGTCGGTCGTAGTTAATCCACCCAATCGGCAGATTTCATTTGAAAGATACTTGTACATTCTCGCAACCCAACGAACGCTTAACAAGCAAAAACACGACGTTGGAATGGTCGTGGAAGAAAAAGCCTCACTCAATGTTGTGCTCACAACAAATGGTTCTATCTGAGTTCGCACAACATTGCGTATTTTTGCGGGACGTTATGTGCCACGAAGCCTAGCCCACTTTTATCGGTAGACATGATCATTATGAAACGACTTCTCTGCTTGACGTTTTTATTTGTCTGCTCAGCCTTGCATGCCCAAGTTGTGCGAAAGACCACGCCTGCGGGGAACTTCATCGAATACAATTTCCTAGAGAACGAGCGATATACAGTCAAATGGGGGAACCAAGACCTCGTGAGATCTTCCCCCGACACCCTCTACTCCCGCTATAACGGAGCTAAATTCAAATGGGAGAATAAGGATGCCATCGCGATTGAAGACGGATGCGGATCAGACTGCTGGTACGCACTACTTCTTCCGCTGGACAAAACCTCCCCCATAATGGAGTACGACCATCCATTTGCCTACGACGCAGATAGGAGTCTGATTGCCTACGGGGCACCGTCTTATGGTGGAACTCACCCTCTCGATATCGCAAGTTATGACTCTTCGGGGTGGCAAGACACCGCGATTGTCGTAGAAAACTTCAAGACTCACATGAAGCGCTACTTTGTGGCTGAGGATTGCCATCAAACTTCACTTGTTTGCCCGTTCATGTGTATCGACAGTGTTGAGTTTAGAGGCGATAGCCTTTACTACAGATGGTCCGGGTCAAAAGACGTCGACTCCCGCAGAACAGTATGGCTCGGTTTTGACAAGGCACATTAAGCATCGAATCGGTTTTTCAAGATTTGATTTTAGGCCTAAACAAGCTCGGCTTCGCGGCACATAACAGTGGTAACAACGACGTTGGATTAATCAAAGAATGAAAAGCCGCACTCAATATTTTTGTTCGCTTGAATGAGAATCGTATGTTCACAAAAATATTGCGTTGTTACCACAGACGTTAGCTGCCATACGCATGAAGGAGATTAGTCAATGAAGAATGTCACCTTTATTTTGATAGCAATTTCTTGTTCGGCTATGGTACTATGTTCTACAATGACGATTGCCCAACAGACCACTAACCACAAGAAACCAATCACGGTCAAATTCAACGAACTCACTAAAGATGAACAGAGAGCGGTCCTATCGGCAGAAATGTTTGTGCTCAGTAATGGCTATACAGATTCACTTGTAACAGACACCTCAAAGCTTGTGCTTGAGTCAGTGGAGTTCGCATCTAACCGCAATGAACTTCTCAATTTTAGACACGGTATGCTTCAGAAGAATGCATACGGAATACGAAAAGGTGGAAAAGGAACGAAGACGGGCTGGACAGTAATCTTCCAATACTCGGATGAATTCCTGAAAGAGCTCAAGATGGCCAAGCAAGGCAAACCCGTTGGAAGGGCCATATCGATTGATTCAAGTTATTCGAATATAAGCGTTGGACACAAGGATTCATTCCTAGAGACTGTCGGCAAGAAATTGCAGGATAACGCCGTTCGACACTAAGTCGTCAGGAGAGAAATATGCGTACGGCAGCTAACACGCAAAAGTACGACGCTAGTTGATAAAGCCGATGAAGAAAAACACTCGCTCAATGCTTCCGCTCACAGATAATCTGTCTATTTGTAGTTCGCTTCAGCATTGCGTACTTTTGCGGGACGTTAAGCGTCATTGGGTTGCTGTGGGAAAACAAGTTGGTTAGTGTGTCCACGTTTTATCGGTTTAGTCGGCCAGTTTCTGCTTCGAGGTTTTGTGGTAACTAATAAAGGAACGCTTTCGTAATTAGTCGGTCGCAGTGAATGCACTCAATCGACAGATCTGTTCAGAACAATATTGGTACATTCCCGCAACCCAACGAACGCTTAACAAGCAAAAGCACGACGTTGGTTAGATCGAGGACAATAAAGCCGCACTCAACATTTTGTTCACGAAAAATGAATCTATACGAGTTCACAAAATGTTGCGTGCTTTTGCGGGACGTTAAGCGTCATTGGGTTGCTGTGGGAAAACAAGTTGGTTGGTGTGTCGGCGTTTTTCGGTTGGGTTGGTCAGTTTCTGTTTCGAATTGTTGCGGTCGTTAATGAAGAAACGCCGTTGTAATTAGTCGGTCGTAGTTAATGCACACAATCGGCAGATGTGATTTGAAAAATACTTGTACATTCCCGCAACCCAACGAACGCTTAACAAGCAAAAACACGTCGTTGGAATTGTCGATGAAACAAAAGCCTCACTCAACATTTTGTTCACGATGAATGAATCTATCCGAGTTCACAAAATGTTGCGTGTTTTTGCGGGACGTTATGTGTCATTGTGGTGCTCACAGTGAGCGAGCCGGAGAGTTTTGGGCTTCGTCGGTCGGAAAGATCATGCGAGTCTTTGAGGAAAACGACCGGCAGTGGTTCTAAATAACTTTTTGTGATTAGGTTTGGGGATTGTTTTCCATTTCGAACTGACGTTTAGCCTTTGGGCAAGTCTTGAGCACGTCTAAGAGCATTTTTGCTAAGTGAGTAATCTGAAGGTCAGTACCGACTCACGATAGCAGTTTGAATCCACGCACCACAACGAGACACATAACAGCCAAAAACACGACGCTGGAACATGGCACGGTCAAACAAATCCTCGCTCAATGCGCCCGCAACTCCGGCGGAAGATCTGTCTTTAGCGATTCGACCGAAGGCGCATTGCGTGTTTTTGGCGGACGTTATGTGCAAAAATTCGGTCTAATTTGTAATCAGTATCACCAATTGAGGCAAACATGAGAATACTTCTAATCAACGGGATGAGATATCACATAATTTTGAAAATCGCTGCAGCTCTTTTTAGTGTAATTGCAATTACCTACCCGACTCAAGGTCAGGTGTATGAACCTATTCCTGCAAGGAAAGGCATGGTTGTTTGTACTGAACCCACGGCTGCCCAAGTGGGAGTAGAAATCTTAAGAAAGGGCGGAAATGCAATTGATGCAGCGATAGCAACAGCATTTGCACTTGCTGTAACTTATCCGTCGTGTGGAAATATTGGTGGTGGGGGGTTCTTGACTTATTATGAAAGAAACGGAAACATTAATACAATTGATTTTCGAATAACTGCACCTTTATCCGCTTCAGAAGGTATGTACCTCGGTCCAGACGGAAAAAAGATAAATGATTCCTTATTCAACACCATACAGGCTGCCGGAGTACCCGGCACTGTTGCCGGACTCGAGTTGGCGCATAAAAGGTATGGTTCTTTACCATGGGCAGATTTGATCTCCCCTTCGGTAAAACTTGCCAGAGACGGATTTCCGCTGCATCAAAAATTATTTAATGAAATCAAAAATGAAAAGCAGTACCTATTGCGATATCCTTCATCCAGGGAAATCTTTCTAAGACCGGATAGCTCTTCATTCGAGATAGGAGAAATAATTAAGCAACCCGATCTTGCGAGAACGCTGGAACGAATACAAAAAGGAGGCGCAAATGAATTCTACCGTGGAAAGACAGCAGAATTGCTTGTACGGTTTGTAAAGAAAAACAACGGATTCATTACAGCGCAGGATTTACTCAACTACCAGGCTGTCGAGCGGAAACCTGTTCATGGGAATTACAGGGGATATGATATTTATTCTGTGGCACCTCCAAGTAGCGGCGGCATCATTATCATCGAGGCATTAAACGTACTGGAACATTACAATCTGAAACAATTAGGACATAACTCCGCAGAGTATCTACACTTGCTTTCGAAAGCCTTCAAAAATGCTTATGACGATAGGGAAAAATATATCAGCGATCCTGCCTTTGTTAAAGACATACCGGTCGAACGATTGATCTCCAAGGAATATGCAAATGAAATAGTAAAGGATCTTGCAAACGATAGATTCATAAGAAAACCGAAAAACGACTCAACGGACAGTGAGAAAAAAGAAACTACGCATTTCTCGGTGGTCGATTCAAAAGGAAATGCCGTTTCGTTCACGTACACGCTGGATGGTGATTTTGGTTCTTACGGGATCGTTGAAGGCGCCGGTTTTCTTCTCAACAACGAAATGCAGTCCTTCGATATGAGACCAAAAGATACCAACGTAAGAATGCCTGACAGAATTGAGCCCGGCAAACGTCCACGTTCAAGTATGTCGCCGACAATAATCATGAAAGATGGAAAATTGAAGTACATACTTGGCACACCCGGCGGTCCGGCAATTCCATCGACGATGGTACAGATAATAATTAACCTGATAGATTTTGATATGAATCTCGCCGAGGCAATATCTGCAAAAAGGGTTGCTGGTTCTTGGTCGTCTGATAAAATATATGTTGAGAATCAGGGAATCACAAGAGATACAAAGGATTTGCTGGAGAAAATGGGACATAAAGTGGAATTCCCTGGCTGGAGAATGTGCAATGCAATGTGCATAGAAGTTGATAGTGTAAAGAATTTACATTATGGAGTTGCAGACCCGAGAAGTCTTAATGGAGTCGCGATCGGCTATTAAACCAAAAATGCGAACAAGAGCAGACGGAATTTCTGCACATAACAGCAACAAAAATGTAAAATGCACCATTGCTCCGCTCACACAAAATTTGTCAATAAGGATTCGCTTCGCAACGGCATTTTTGTTGCACACGTTATGCGCCACGCAGCGTTCGAGCATATCAGGTATTAGGAGAAGTTCTCATGAAACATAAAGTCAAATATTTAGTATTATATTTTTGTCTTTGTTTTACTCCCGTGCTTTCTCCAACTCTTTTAAATGGGCAATCCATAGGTAGAATTTTAGGAAAGGGAGATTTCGAAATTGGTTTCACTGAGCGATCATATGAACGAAATTTCAATGACCTTTCCTATCCAAGAGCTGATTGGTCAGATAAAGCCGTCTTTGTTAAAATTGGCTTAACGAATTGGCTCACGACCTCCTTTGAGGGTTACGCTTTTAAAATAAACACCAGTACTTTTCCAGATCGAGATTACAAGGAATATCATGTGGGTCTAGGTATTGCCACATTATTGTGGACAACCGCAGATTTCTACTTTCTCTTTGGATTGGATTACACCGAAAATCTCTTTCAAGACAGATCACCCACACACTATGACAAGCTCGAACAAAACTTCTTCGCGTGCATAGAAGTTGAAAAACACATCTCTTTCAAAATGATCGATTGTTCAGTATTTATGGCCCCCGCTTTCGTTTGGGATGAAGCCGACAACATACCCCCTTTCTCCCAATATTATAGAGATGTGTCAATACATAACCTTGGATTAGCTGCGGGACTAGATTTTCTAGCTTTCAACCACGCACGCATCTTAACTCAATATGTCTATGCAGACTATTGGCAATACCGATTCGCTGTTGGATATATATTCTGAAATTCTATATAGTGAACAAATTAATTGGGATCATCTGGTCGTATTTAACGCTGCGCGGCGCATAACAGTGGTAACAACGACGTTGGTATTGTCACTGTCAGAAAAGCCTCACTCATTGCTTTTGCTCATGGGCTATCGGTCAATAAATAGATTCGCAAAAGCAATGCGTTGTTACCACAGACGTTAGCCGTCATGCGCGGGCGGGTTAAGTGTTTAAGAGCGTGGTGGGTGGTTAGCAAGAGCGGTGGTTAGCGTTGTGAAGGGCAGGTGAGAAATCGTGCGACAGAATTCGTGGTTGGGTCAACGTTCAGAATGTTGTTAACTTCAGACGATACCGTCATCGACGAGCGGTCATGTTCCCCGCTCCGCGCACGAACGGCTAACACGGCAAATAACGACGCTGGAGAGGTCGATGAGTTACAAAGCCTCGCTCAATGGTTTTGCTCACTGGCGATTAGTCCATGAATAGATTCGCAAAACTGTTGCATGTTTTTGCCGGACGTTATGCGCCACTGCTTATAAATTCGAAGGATATTCATAATGATCAATTTCAGACATAGTAAAATTGCACTTTTTCTCGTCGTGTGCTGCTTTCAACGCGTCGAGAGCCAGCCAAAACCCGAACTTATATTGACTGGTTGTCTTCAACCATTTGACATCAAAGTAAAATCTGGAGACACTTGGCTCGGTTTCTATGCCACGGACAGTGGTTATGAAATGATGCGGACGACTATCACAGTCGTTGATTCTGCGTGCGAAGAGGACACGATCTACGTAAAGGTCAACAGACCAGGAGAACCGATATTCTTAGTTAGGGGAATAAGTTCGCTCACCGAAGGTTCCGTTCGAACGGCCTATTATGGAAGAACCGAAATTACCCCAGGTAACGACCTAAGGCTAAGTCTCAAAGACGAATACGAGCTTATGTCAGTCAACGAAACTAAGCCGGACGGCAATCGGATCCACAGGATCACGCTTCAACTTGGAGAGATCTACCAACCCATAGCTGAGATAAGCAATATGGATATGGAGAACACTCCCTTCCTTTTGTGGGCTGGTGATTTGGACAGAGACGGGAAGCTGGATCTCTTTTATTATCTGAGCGATGGTTCAAGGTTCAACGGAGAATTCACCCTTTTCCTCTCGTCCCAAGCTGAGAAAGGCAAACTGGTTAAAAAAGTCGCATCCTTTTCGGTGCAGGGCGATTAACTCTATCCACCAGCAGCGGCGCATAACAGTGGTAACAACGACGTTGGATATACCACGGTCTGATAAAGCCCCACTCATTGCTTTTGCTCATAGGCTACGGGTCTATGAATAGATTCGCAAAAGCAATGCGTTGTTTGCCGACACGTTATGCGCCACCGCTTTCAATAAGGTGAACAGAATGAAATTCGTTCTTGTCGTTGCAACATCGTTCCTTTTATTTTCATGCCGGGCAAAGGTAGGACAGTCGAATGAGGATATCAAGGCCAAGCACTCTTCTTCAGATCCCATGACTCAACAGAACTTAGTCTTGGACACAGTTATCAGGAAAAGTTTTCCATTGACTTTGGAAGGAGACACCGGCATTTTATGCTATCACCTTTCAGTCACTGATTGGTATAAACCTGTCAAGTGGCAAGTAACTATATCAATCGATTCGTCAATTTTGTTTGCAGATTCTTCTATCGACATTCGCATTGATCCCTTTTTTGCAGATACGGGCTATGTTGCTGGTTGCCGGGGTTACATACCCTGTAAGCAAGAGTGGTATTTGTCAGGCATTTGGAAAATCCCCGTCGATACAATTTCTGAAAAAGACGAACACCGAATTCACTATGAGCAGGAAGGCGAGGGTATTTCTGCAGATTCCGAGTCTTACCCAATTAAACTAGATACCAACGTTATTCATGGATTTTGGAGAGACTACAAGCTGAAGAAGATTCTCACCTTTTCCTTTTGTGATAACCCTGCAACAGAAGGTACGACATGGCTTGCCTACTATCCGAAGCTCAGAAAACTAATCCCCATTTGTTATCCTGAGGAATAGGGGAATTTGAAATGCTATGAAAGCGGCGGCGCATAACACGGCAAAAAACGACGCTGGAAATGGTCGACGTACATGAAAGCCTCGCTCAATGGTTTTGCTCACAAGAAATTTGTGGTTTGATAGTTCGCAAAACCAATGCGTTTTTTGCCGAGACGTTAGGCGCCATTTGCACGCCTGTGTCTCGGCTGCCACGTTGACATCAATTACAAACTAAGCCATGAATTTTATGCTCGAAGGGGACCACAAATGACCGACTGGAGCACGGCAATCTGCGAAACAAACGGAATTAACATACACTACATGAGAACCGGAGGAAGCAAATCCCCTTTAATTTTGCTTCACGGATTAACTGCTAATGGAGCCTGCTGGACTGATTTGGCACATGCTCTAGAGGGAGAATATGACGTAATCATGCCGGATGCTAGGGGTCATGGAAAGTCGAGTGTGCCTGACTATGGGTACCGATACGAAGACCATGCAAACGATGTCATCGGTCTTATAAAAGCTCTAAGACTTCCTCCTCCGATTCTGATCGGACACTCCATGGGAGGTATGACTGCAGCCTTGGTGGCAAGTCGTAACCAAAAGCTACTCCGTGGCCTAATCTTAGCTGATCCAACGTTCTTGAGTCCAAAAGTTCAGCGCGAAGTTTGCGATAGCGATGTGGCCGATCAGCATCGGCGAATTCTCAATACATCATTGGATGAAGTGGTGGCAGAAGCCCGGATTAGACACCCTGATCGGTCATCGGATACCCTCGAGCTAATTGCCCGGGGACGACTTCAAACCAGCATGAGTGCTTTCGACGTTCTCACGCCACCGAACCCCGACTATATGCAGTTAGTGAGTGCGATTGACGTTCCAAGCTTACTCGTTATTGGTGATACAGCCAGTGTAGTTTCGCCTGCTGTGGCCGCAGAATTGCAACGTCTTAATCCAAGATTTCAGGTTGAACAAATCCGGGAAGCTGGCCATGGGGTCCACTATGACCAGCCCGGGCGCTTTGCGGTTGTCGTCAAATCATTCTTAAGTTCAATTGGTACAGTGATTGACCCGTGAACGCGCTAGAACGCGCATCCTTCGGACGACTGATGTGTCAGCCTGATATCTTATCAATGCCGCCATCAAAGACTTCGCTGACGATATCAAGACTGGTACACTCCACCGCAACGTGAAGAAAGTGTACGAAAAATGGGCGGACACATAACTCCATGGCAAGCGTGCAAACGGCGCCTAACAAACGGCAAACCGGCGCTCGCGCGCTGGATAGGCGAAGGTGAATCGATGTTTGGCTAAATGTGAAGAGCTCGCTCAATGGTTTTTGGCGTCATTCCCAAGGCAAGGGTTGAGCTCTGTCCAATCTTGGTCGCCAAAAACCACTGCGTGTTGCCGCCAGACGTTATGCGCCATGCCGCGCGCGCGTCGGGTCAAGCCCAGAAGGATCAGCGTCGTTTGTAGATTTCGCGACGGTGTCCGATGGCGTGCACGATAATTGTGTTTTCGGACCTCAGAACTTCAAAGATGATACGGTGAGAGCCTTCGCGGAGCTTGTAAAGACCGCTGAGGTCGCCTTTGAGAGGGAACAGCTTGGTGGTATCGAGATTTAGGGAAAGCAATTCAAGTCGATCGACGATGCGCCTTGCGATGGGGCGATCGAGCTTTTCAAGCTCTTTGGATGCGGTCTTAAGAAGTCGAACGGTGTACAATTACAGGCCGAGTTGCTTGCGGATGGAAGTGAGATCAGTTCCCCGATCACCCTTTGCGACGGCCCTTTTCTGGCGCAGGAGCCGTTTACGCAAGTTCTCTTTCATTTGGAGACCGTCGTCGGGATCCCCGAACAACTCGACAAGTTTCGCCTCGACCGCGTTCGATATGATCTGAGTAAGTTCTTGCTTACTCATTTGGGCAACTGTGCTGGACATTGTCATGCTCCTTTTTATTAATATACCTATATGGATGCACTTTTTCAACCACGCGCGCGGCACGGGCGCATAACACGCAAAAACACGACGTTGGAAATGTCAGAGAATGAAAAGCCTCACTCAATATTTTTGTTCGCTCGAATGAGATTGATATGCTCACAAAACTGTTGCGTTGTTACCACCAACGTTAGCCGCCATGTGGGCACTTAAGGGATGTGAAATGAATCTACTTCCAGACAAGAAATGTCGGACAATTGTCGTTCTTACTTTATTGCTCTGCAGTAGTCTCTGGCCACAGAGTAATCTGCAATCGCTTTTGTCACAAGCCCACGATCTTAAGGACCGTGGTGACTTACTTTCTGCAGCGAAGCTCTTCAAATCTATCGCATCGGAGTCCAAAGATTCAACGATGATTGCAGATGCGCTCTATGGTTTCGTCAAATGCGGCGACTCCGCTGCGATTCTGCTCACAACGAGGCTCCAAGTGATAAATTTGTTCTCTAAGCCGAACAAGGACACAACATCAAGACAGAAACTCCTAGACGATCTCGATGAACAGTTGAATAGCCTTTCAAAAATTGGGATTAACTTGCATCTTACCGGGTTCGAGCACGACTATTATGATAATGCTGATACATCAATCCGCCCCCTTCTGTCCAAACACTTTGCTAACACGCCCGCCGGCGAACTCGCTTCTTTCGATATCATAGATATCACTTGCGACCGAGTCACAACAATAGACCGAGCAAACAGCTTTCTCCGTCGTTATTTTAAGTCGCGTCACCGAATCGACGTCCTTCTTATGCTTGGAAGGGCATATCACGACCTTTGGGAAGACTCCAATAGTCCCAATATGCTCGGGACATTAGATCAGGCTGAGGTCCAACGGGAGGGACCAGACGAGTTAAGAACACAAGCAATCAAGTATCTATCATCTGCCATCAAGGATAAAAACCATTTGACCAGGCTCAAGTGGGAACCAATCTACGACAAGGTTCTGGCACAATTGCAGAATGGAGAGCATACAGGCGTATGTTTTTATTGCTGCGATTAGATGTGAACGTGCCCACACGGCGGCTAACAGGCAAAAACACGACCTTAGAAATGTCGCCGTTTGGAAAAGCCTCACTCAATGCTCTTGCTCATTGGCGATTGGTCTATAAATAGATTCGCAAAAGCATTGCATTGTTACCACAGACGTTATGTGTCATGCCCGCGCGCGCACGGAGTGGAAAGATCAATCGGCGAGCTGAACTTTCAGTCTTTTGCCAAGAGCGTTGGCATATTTTTCTAAAGTGGAGAGACGTATGTCCTCGGCATGGTTCTCAATTCGAGAAATGGCAGATTTTTTCGTACGAAGCCTCTTAGCAATCGTTTCCTGCGTGATACCCGCTCGTTCTCTTGCCTGGCGGAGCATCACACTGAATTCGAACGCTTCGTACCCAGATTCAAAGTTCTCGGCAAACTTCGGGCTACGTTTCTTGCGCTTTTCAATGTATCGTTCGACATCGCTCATAGTTTTTCCTTTTGTTGAAGATAACCTGCTCGCCGTTCGCGCGCCAATTCGATCTCGCGCAAAGGGGTTTTCTGTTGTTTTTTCGCAAACCCACTTGTCAGGACTAGAAATGAAGTACCGTCGAAGAAGCCAAGGAACCGATAGCTACTACGACCAAACTGAACTCGAATTTCCCAAAGGTCCTCTGTGCCGACAAGTTTTTTGAAATATTGTTTTGGGACGATATCAATTCCCTCTACCAATCGAAATACCCAGGCAACCTTCTGGGTATGCTTATCCGGAAGAGAATCAAGGAATTCCTCGACGGGGCATTTCCCTGTTGTCGTCCGATAGAATTGAATTGTCCGCACAAATGAAGTTAACGAATTTGTGAACCATTTGCAACTGCCCGCGCGCCGGCACGAATGCATAACACGCAAAAAAACGTCGCTGGAAATTGTCAACATGAATGAAAGCCTCGCTCAACAGTCTCGCTCACTGGCGATTTGTCGATGAATAGATTCGTGCCGAAGGCATCGAGACTGTGTAATAACTATTTTTGAAAAAGTGGAGCGGGGATTTTTTCAGAAAACGGCTTCTCTTTGATGAAGCTATCAAACAAAATCCCTTGCATTAAGAAACTTTCACCCACTCACACTACATTTTTGAAAATATCGATCGGTAAAAATTACTTTTTACACAGACTCCATCCCTTTGGGACAAAACTGCCGCATTATTTTGCGGGACGTTATGTGCTACGCAGCCTAGATAATCAACCTGCAGGAGAATGTCGGTTGTGAGAATAATCGTATTTGAAAACCGGATTTGTGAAACCCGACGTTCTCCGGCCTAAAAACAGTCATAATGGATTATACTATGAAAAAGAACATAATTATACTCTGTGGATTTGTTTCCCTCGTTATAATTTTATTTATATCATCCGCAGCCGCGCAGGTTCCGCTCAGGCAGGAAGACATTCCTCTGTATCCAGGAGCCGTGAAAATAGATACCGCGGATGTCCTGGCAACCCTTCGTGGAAAGTTTATCCGGGAGGACTTTGCGGACAAAACTCTTGCCTCAAGATCGTTCAGGAGATACTACGTGATTAATACCCGCAAAGAAATAGAGAATGGTGATGTATTTAAATTTTACCTATCGAAATTAGGCGGCACACGATTCCACCGGAATTTCGCAGTGCCCGTCAATCCGCCGAACAAGGTTTATTATATTTCGGAACCCGAAGGCGTTTATTTTATCTGGTACGTCAAAGAAACAAACGGAGACTTGACGCGATTATCTGTCTCTCTCCCACCCGGAATGGGCACGGAAGATTCGAAATATAAAATGCCTATTGCGATTATGAGTGAAACGTACACAGACAATGAAAACATTAAAACGAAAGTGCCCGGTGATAAAGAGCTCCACTGGCCGATATATCCGGGTGCGACGTACGAACCGAGAGAGTCGACCGAAGGTGGTGCCGTAGCCTCGATGTATATTTTTTATTCCGGCGACTCGTGGGAAAAAGTAATCTCATATTATGAAAAGTCCCTGGGAACAAAACCGCTCAAGGGAGAGCCTTCGCCGGGGAACACAAATTATTATTTTCAGCGTAAACCCGGCCCCAGCTATGAAAGTGACGTTATTCTCATCGAACAGGAACATAACAAGACCGGATCTGCGGAGACAAAAATTACCTATACAATCCTGAGTCGGTAATGCCGGACCTCAAAAATAATTCTACCGATCCGACCGAAGTTTCACCCGTTGAACCGAGTCCGCCCAATTGAAGGGAGATTTGGAGCTTTTTGGGTTCGCGATTAATCAAGTGTATAATGTTTACCCAACGATGATTGATGTTGGTATATTGGTCCCAATAGAACCGAACAGAAATTATGCTTAAATTAAGTAAAACAAATAATAAAGAAGTAGAATGAATCTCCCCGCTGCTTGCGGCGGGGAGATTCATTACAAAAACATAATTAAACACTAATCAAATACTAAAAACAAAAACATGAATAAACTTATTATTTCTCTCGCAGTAATGCTGACAAGCATTACAACAGTAATTGCACAGGATGCCGAAGGATGTAAAGATCATCCTTTCTTTAGCAGGATGCCGAATTTCTATATTGAATCTTGCAGTCACAATTTTGATAAACTCGAATATTATGTTTCCGATGGAGTTGTAGAGACCAAAGAAGGGGACTTAACCAGAATTACCTATAATCTTCCGGATGATGATGTCACACTTAAAAAGCCCAGCCCATTACAAATTATTAGAAATTATGAAAATGCGATTATTAAATTGGGGGGGAAAAAAATATATGTTAATGACCAATATTTAAGTTATTCATTAAAAAAGAATTCAAAAGAATATCTTATCTGTGTAGCAATGAATGGGAATATTGCACATGACCTTTCAGTATTGGAAATTGCACTAATGGTACAGGAAATTACTGCAAATGATATCATGGATGCCCTGAATAAAGACGGTTATATAGCTCTGAATATCCTTTTCGAAACAGGCAAATCTACCATTCAAAATGAATCACTTCCTGTAATAGACCAAATTTTCGAATTGATGAAAAATGACTTAACCCTTAAAATCAGTATCGAAGGTCATACCGATAATGTCGGCGATGCCGTAAGCAATAAAAAACTCTCTAATGACCGTGCAAAATCTGTTATGGACGCTCTTATTGCCAAAGGAATTGACAAAACAAGAATGTCGTTTGTCGGCTGGGGACAAGAAAAACCTGTTGCCGATAACAGAAGTGAGGAAGGCAGAACCAAAAACAGGCGTGTTGAAATAGTAAAGAAACCGTAAACTAACCTTAAATATTTACGGATAAATGTTAGAACAACTTGATAACGAACGATCAAAAAACGATAACATGCGGTAAAACTGTATTGTGCAAGCGGCAGGGTCGAAAACATAAGCAAAATGCGAGGGGACACCACCGGCTCGGTAGTTTCCCATGATGGTAAGACACTGGTATTCATAGGATTTGAAGCCAAGAACAGGATTATAGTACTGGACAATTTTCGGTAAGAGCGATAAGAGAATCATATAGCGAAGTAATTCAAGCGGGCACATTCAAGGATGACTATTGCATGCCGTATGAAAACGGCCGAATGATTTTCATTTGCAAAGATGTGAATACTACATTTCAGAAACTCTGGCCGACGGAACGAATCTATATTTGAGTTGACGAGCAGTTACTATCCGTGGAATGACGCTTTCATGCGAGTGGCTTCACGCCGATGGATACCACGGGCGACAACGACGCCGTCCGTCAGTCCGAAGGACCACTTCGTGGAAGCCGACCACGTGGCATTTTTGTTCACGAGAATGGTATATTGTGAGTCCGGCAAACAGCGCGGGACCGCATTCACAGCACTGTTGCGCTCATTTGCAGACCGCCATGCTCGACGCTGCGAATTAGAGAAAAGGAGATGACAAAAAAATGTCGACGAATCCAGCACTACGGTATACGTCCCACTCAACAGTCAAAAGCCTGTGGCAGGAGTACAGGATTTACGACAATCGTCTTGAGCTCGATACGCACTTCGGGATGATCGCAATACCGTTCGAGACGATCGAGAGAATGGACATCCGACCATCCGACGTGAGAGAACTCGTGACCAAGGGGGACCTTCAGTTGAGTGGCTTCCGTCCTGCTTTGAAACTGGACTGGGCAAATTTTCAAGAACACGTCGTCCTGGACAAGGACGAAGGCCGGATCAAGCGGATTCTCTTCACTCCAGATGAGCCACAAGCATTTCAGATGGCCTTTAAGCAAGCTTTTGAAGAGTTCCATCGTAGACTCGGTCAATAACAACTGGAGAAGGAAGCGGTTGAAGAGGGCGGTGCAGTCGCCCTTCTCACGGGACTGCCACAAGGTCACTCCCCAGGGGGTTTACATCCGGCCGTTATAGGGATGCTGTGATTGCAACCATGAAGTCTCTCATTTGACGTGGAATTCGATTCGCCTGTTCTTGGCACGTCCTTCCGGAGTATCATCCGAGGTAATGGGGTCCTGCGAACCCTTTCCGGCAACGGTGAGCCGCTTTTCGTAGATTCCCTTTTTGACGAACCAATCCTTCACTGCCTGTGCCCTCGCAAGCGAGAGTTTTTGGTTCGCTTCTTCTTTCCCCTGGTTATCGGTGTATCCGGCGATTTCGACCTCCAATTCTTTGTTGTCCATCAGAGCGTTGTAGAGCTGATTCAGTGTCACGTCAGACTCCTTTTTCAATTTCGCGCTCCCCGTCCCGAACGTGATTCCGCCAAGGATGACGGACGTTCCCTTCTGCAAAATCATCTCAGGTTTCGGCTCAGGTCTTTTCAACAACCTGATCACGGAATCCTGAAGCGTGATGTTTGCGAGCTTCAATGAATCAATGGTCGAATCTCTCGACCTCAACTCTTGTTCGAAGTGTTCGATCTCTTTGTTCTTGCGGGCGACAAAGCCCGGCAAGGAGTCCAGGGGTGTAAAATACTTCTCATCGTCCGTCGCAGAGGATTTCGAGCTTCTGCATCCTGAGAGTACGACGGCGCCGGCTGCCGTGCACAACATCAATCCGATGAGGAGGCGGTTCATATTCAAATACCTCATAGTGCTATAACATGGTCGTTATAATGCTGGAATTCATGACTTGATTGACTCAATCGAAAGGCCTAGGGTGATGGCTCAATCTTCCTGAGTGTAAGCCAATAGGCAGCCAATCCGATCACTCCCACGACCACTCCGGCAACGATCATCTGGTCGGTCGTGAGCATTGGTCGTTGAGGGATTGGCGGCGGCGGTCGGCGAGGCGGTAGATATCGATCCCAGGGAATCTGCGTTACGGATGACACGACAAATGTGAACCGGTATTCTTTAGCGGTTTCACCGACCTGGACGGGCAGCATGAGAGTCAGCGGGGTTCCAACGAGCCGCTCAATTTTTTCGCGCTCTTCCCGTGAGTTCCGGTCGGCGGTCGGCAGCAGATCGGTTTCCTTCCATTTAGTCCCGTCATAATAGATCCCCCCCGCAGGCATCACCAAGTCGGTCGTATACCCCAGGGATGGAATGAGCGGGTATGTGTTGCAGAACAAGCTCTCCGCGTACAAGTTGGTTGAATGGCGTACCGGGAAGAACCTTCCATTTACGCCAATCGATGCTTTTGACCAATAGATTTCCAGCGGGTCGGGCGAAATATTCTGGAGCTGAAACTTGATCGCCGCATCGTCAATTTTGAACTGAACATAGATGAACTCATCCCGGAATACAAGCGAAGAATCCTCCGCAGGTGATGTGAGCTTGTATTGGTAACGATATTTGTTTCCAGGATTGGAAGACAGGAACGGCAACTGGCCGCAGGATGTCCATACGAAGGACAAAATCACGGCAAAGATCAACTGCACCGACCAATTCCCAATCCTTGTTTGCATGTACGTCATGACCTCTACTCGTTTATTGGCATAATAACGAATTATTTCATCAATATCATTTTCTTGATGATGAACTGTTTAGGTTCCGGCGCCCACAATCGCAGCAAGTATATGCCGGAAGCGAGCTGCTGACCCTGGTCGTTCGTACCTTTCCAGGATACTGTGTAGCGTCCGGACTCGTAATTCCCATTGACCACCGTGGCGACTTTCTGGCCGGTGAGGTTATAGATCTGCACCAGCACCGATGCCAACTTGCCGGCCATATCCGGCACGACGAATTGGATTTTCGTTTCGTTGTTGAACGGGTTCGGATAGTTTTGTTCGAGCACGTAGGAGTTCGGATACTTTCCTGAAGCATTGACTTTCAAGAATGGAATACTGATTCCTTGATTGTCGATCGTGCTCACGATGACCGCCCGTACGTCGAAATCGCTCGTATCTGCGAGGACGACCGGCAACCTGAAGATCGAGCCCGAACCCTTGTCGATCATCTCATTGGCAGTATTGTACACGACGACATGGAGGAGACCGAGGGTATCACCCAGCGGCACCTGCATTATCTTCGCCCGGTCGAAAATGAGGTCCGGTTTCTGAAGAGCAGTGTGGTTCTTGAGGTTCATGACAATTTGAATGCCCTTGACGGGAACGTCGTTATCCAAGTTGAACCTCAACCCGTTCGGAGTAACCTCAAATTCAGCCCGGATGTTGTCTGCCAGATGGCTGACCACGCCCGCGGCCTTTCCAATGTTGGACGTCTTGAGTTTGCCCGCGGCAAGCTCAACTCCGGCCAATGTCCCCGAACTCACGCCCACGGTATCCCAGGTGCCGTGCAGGAGCCCGTTGAGCATGATAACCGCATCTCTGACGTCAATGACTCCGTCATGATTGACGTCGGCTCTGATGGAATCCGCTTCTCCGAGATGGGCTCTCTGCAGTATTGCGTCGATAACGGTCGTTAGATCGGCGATATTAATCGCACCGTCATTGTTCGGATCACCATAGAGAACGGTGGCCCTCGATGTGAACGATGTCGGGCTCCCGGACAACCCGGCGGAAGTTGCCGCGACAACGTATGTTCCGGGACGCGTTCCTACCGTCAGCACGGTAGAAGCCTGGCCGTTCGAATCCGTTGAGGTCGAAGTGACGCTCAAGCTTTGCTGCTGTGATCCCGCCGGAATGCTGTCGATAGCGAAATCGACCCTGACACCCGGGACCGGATTGCCGCCCGCATCAGTGATCGATACGACAAACGCCTGGTCCAGACTCTCCAGGATAGACTTCGACTGATTGTCGCCCGAGGTCTTGAGGATGGCCACTGCCTGGCCCACGAGACCGATCGCCCTGAACGAGAGAGGACTATTCGCCAGACCGTTCGAGGTCGCGGTGACAACGTATGACCCGACCTTGCTTCCCAGTTTCAGATGAGTCGAAGCTGCGCCGAGAGAATCAGTCGTTACATTCGTTACGGTCAGGCTGTCTCCGGTGGCTCCGGCCGGCTTATTCGTTACGGCGAAGGCGACGGCAACCCCGCGCACAGCATTGCCAAAGGAGTCCGCAACCAGCACTGTGAATGGAGTGTGCAAGCTCGACCCCACTGCGGCACTTTGGCCATCGCCCGAGTTCATCGCGAGGACAACAGCCGCTCCAGCGGAGGCCGTGGCGATAAACGTCACCGGGCTTGGCGAGAGACCATTCGAGACCGCTTCAACAGTGTAGATACCGGCCCGCGTTCCTAACTGCAATCTTGTCGATGCCTGGCCCGCGGTATCAGTCGTTGCGCTGGTTACCGTCAGGTTTTGTCGCGTTGCACCTGAGGGAGCGCCTGCGATTGCAAAGCTCACGGTCCGCCCCGCCACAGGATTCGCGAAAGAATCCGTCACGGTCACGACAAATGAGTTCACCAGCGAGGTCGTTACAGCGCCCCTTTGATGGTCACCCGACATCTGCACGAAGAACGCCGCGCTCCCTGCAGTCGCGTGGGCCATGAAGGTTATCGGACTATTGGCCAACCCGCTCGATGTCGCCTGCACGGTGTAGATGCCAATTTTGTTCCCGAGTTTCAGGACAGTTGATGCATGACCGAGCGAGTCCGTCGCAGCCGTCGTAACGCTCAGGCTCTCTCCTGTCGCCGTGGCGGGAGCGCCTGCGATCGCGAACCGGACCTCGATGCCCTTCACCGGATTCCCGAACGAATCACTCACTGTGACGATAAATGAACTCGCCAGCGACGTGCCGACCGTTCCACGTTGATTGTCTCCCGACGTCAGTGCAATCATGGCAGCCGTGACAGAGTTCGCGTTCGCCGTAAACATCACCGGACTGTTCCGCAGACCGCCGGATGTTGCCAGGACGGTGTAGGTTCCAACTCTGTTACCCAGCGTGAGGAAGCTGGATGCACGCCCAAGAGAATCGGTGAGCATCGTCGAAACGCTCAAACTCTCACCGATGGCGCCGACAGGCAGACTCGCGATCGTGAACTGTACCGATGTTCCTTTCACCGGATTTCCAAATGAATCACTCACAGTTACGACGAATTGATTCGCGAGAGTATGCCCGGAACTGCCGCTTTGGTTTTGACCGGAGGTTTGCAGAAGCATGTTCGCCAATCCCGACGTCGCCCTTGCGCTGAAGGTCGCCGGACTGTTCTTCAATCCGGACGATGTTGCCCGGATAGTGTACGCGCCGACCTTGGTGCCCAATACGAGGAGGGTTGACGCGCGGCCGAGCGAATCAGTGTGCACTGCCGATACGGTCAAGCTATCGCCCGCCGATCCGGCAGGTGCGGAGACGATCGCGAACTGCACGCCCGTTCCCTGGACTGCATTCCCGAACGAATCAGTAACAGACACTACAAACGGAGCCGCGAGAGTTGTTGCAACCATACCCATCTGAACGTCACCAGACGCCAGCACGAGGACGGACGCGGCGCCCGGAGCCGCCTTCGCGGTGAACATGAACGGACTATTCTTCAATCCGGTTGACGAGGCCTGCACGTTGTACGTCCCGGGTTTGTTCCCAAACGTCAGCAACGTCGACGCGTGTCCGAGAGAGTCTGTCGTGGCAGCCGACCTACTCAAGCTTTGACCCGTCGCGCCGGCCGGAGAGTTCGTAAGATTGAATTGGACGAACACATCCTTGGCGGGATTCCCCAACGAATCCGTCACAGTGACCACAAATGGATTGGTCGCCACGGTGCCTACCACACCGTTCTGGTTGTCACCCGAAGCGAGCGCAAGCACAGACGGAGCGCCCGGCTTCGCCATCGCGGTGAACCGGACAGGCCTGATGGTGTCTGCGGTGGCGCTAACGACATATGTCCCCATCCTGTTTCCGAGGGTCAGGATTGTCGACGCGTGGCCGGCGGTATCGGTGACCGCGCTTGCGGCACTGAGTGTCTGACCGGCGGCGCCGTTGGGCAAGGAGTCAATCGTGAAAACCACAGTCTCCCCTTCCACCGGATTGTTGCTCTGATCGGTGACAATGACGACGAAGGGCCGCGCACTGGAAAGAACGACGGCTGTGTCATGCACAATCGATGCGGCGAACATTTTTGAGGCAAAATTCTTGAGTGGCCCGAGCGGATGCAAAGAATCGGAGGCCGTCCATCGACCAAAGGAGGCGATGCCGGCTTTCGTGAGGGTCTTCGCGCTCGTATCGACAATTCCGCCCTGGGGTCTCCAGTTCAGTCCGCCGTCAACGGATTTCCACAGTATTAATTTCGAGGAATTTTGACTATTCAGTTCATTGTTATTGTATCCAAAAACGAATGTCGCATCAAGACCGCTGTTCCCTGCGGGCACAATATCATAGTATCGTTTGATGGATTGATTTCCATCCCCATGCGAAACAACGCCGGACGTTCGGGTTACTGTCGTCAATCCCGGAGGTGTTGCCAGCCAGGAAATTGACGAACCGATTTCACCAAAATTCGAAGAGGTTGTCGTCCCCGAAAGGTCGACGGTCTTTTGAATGCTTCCGCTAAGGTATCCTTGTTCAGATAAATTTCCTTTCAAAATCATTACAGAAGTTGAATCGACTTTAAGAGTCACACCACTTGAAATGGTCACGTCCGCATTGACGGTGACATTGCCGGGTACGGTCGATTTCGTCCCGGAACCTGTCAGTATCAGATAGTTGTATTGCTTTGCCCAGAGAACCTGGTCGCCGCCAAAGTATTCGAACTTGCCGTTGACGCTGTCAGGCAGCCCGGTCGCGCGATTCTTGACCCGTATATTGCCGGTATTGTTGATGGCACCGGTGTTGATCAAATCCTGCGCCATGGCAGACTCAAGCAGAAAGAAGAGTATGCCAAGTATCGCCAGCACGCCAAGCCGCCGCGGGCGCCCCGAGTCGACCGGCCTTCCGTGACCGCGCGCGGCAGCAGAGCCGGAGAAACTCCCCGACTCTACCCCTGCACGGACACAGGCCATTCGTTCTTTCAAGGTATTCATAATGATACCATCAATGTGTAACTCTTGTATTGAAAAATAGTGATGAAGTCGTATGACCGTTCGACATTTTCCCCATCACCTGTGATCTTGCCATTCATCATTTCCGTTCTCTTACCATCGTACCACCGATATTTCCACATCGAACGCGGCAGAACGCATCCGCGGCGAAGAGGTGAACCCGCTCTGTGCGGGGAAGGAGCAAACACGTTCCTCTCTGCGGCCATCGCAGTTGTTGAGCAGACAACTGCGATGGTGCCGATGCATTTCTGTCCCCAATAATTCAGCCGGTATTCCTTTTGGACCGGGCCCGGGTTCGGGCTTGTCCTCAGAGGTCGAGCGTCGAGGCAACCTGTCCTCGAGGATAGGAGCATACCCTCGTGACCGCCTGCGCTGCCGGCCGATATACCATTATTCATACTTCAACCTTTGTTTCTCCATGTTCATCCGGTCATGGTCCGTTCGTGACGAAGACCCAGCCGGACCATCCATGATGCATCAGGAGCCAAGACTCCATTCCGAACCGGCGTGTTCCAGCGAAGACGTGCGTTTGGAGCTCGCACCGCCGGATTGCGCCGTTCTTTGGGCCTTGTCCTGAGAACAGCATCCACGTTTCGCCGCAGATGCCGGACCGATTCTCTCAACGGTCCATCCCTTGCGGCGTGGAACGGTCTTCCAGTAATTGTTCTTTCTCTCTTCACATCATTTCTACGTCTTGAACTGCGTGAATACGAGTCATTCTATGATCCCATTTGCCCGGGAGTGAGGAGATCATCCACTCGTACAGAGCGGACAACCCAACACTATCCAGCCAAGAGCATACAAAGAACTGCTCCGAAGCGATATGGCATTCTCGTGTGTTCATGAGACTTCATCCATAGCCGTTCTGCGTGTTCCAGAATGAGCGAGAGAGGACGCGGCTTGGTGACAAACTGCCCGTGTCTTCCTGATCTGCCCATGTGTTCTTTGCCATAACGTTAACCCGGCAAAAGTGATTATCAGTTGTCGTGCTCGCCCGGTATCCGCACTCGACGGATACGGACTGCACCCGTTATTTATCAAACTATATTTCGGACGGTTCATCCGCCCAGCCTTTATCATCCCGCACCATTACGGGAATTCCGGCAAAGGGTCGACTACTCCATCCTCATCATACCATTCTGTTTCTTCATAGTGCTACATCATACTCTTCGAGCATTGAGCTCGATGGAGTCTTAGTTACCAACCTGGACAGTACCGGCGTTGTTGAGCGTACCGCCGTTGATCAGGTTGCCGAGCACGAGCAACTGTGACGTTGCCGCATTAACATCAGCAATAACACCTGCGTTGATCGTCAGGTTGGAGGCCGTACCAACCCGGATGCCCGACGCAATCTGCTTTGTCCCACCGCCGCTGAACACAAGCAGGTTGTAGTTGAGAGCGGGATCGCCTGCAACTTGTTGCGTGCCGGAAGCGGCGTTGTAATTGACCGTACCAGTTGTAAACAACAAGCCGTTGTTCGTTCCACCAAACAGAATTGTGCTGTTGGTGTTTTCCTTCGATCCGGTGATACTCAGCGTGAAAGTGCTCATGTCTGTCGTAATAGCGAGGTCACTCGGTCCGCCGTTGTCGAAGTTTCCGGACACGGGAATGTTACCCAACGCGGTCTTCACTCCGCTGCCCGTCATGAGCAGGTTGCCATAGGTAACGCCGGAAGCAGCGCCAGCCACCGTTTGATTGCCGCCGTTGTAGTTCCAGGTCGACGTGCTCGCCAGATTGAGCGCTCCTACCGTCAGGAAACTATCCGACAACGATGCATAGCCGGTTCCGAACAAATCGATCCGGCCTGAATTGTCGATCTTCGAATTGAAGAAAAGACTATCACCGCTGTTTGCAGCAATACCCGCGCCGGAGTTGTTGGTAACTTTGTTTTCAAACTTCATACCGCCTGAACCGGCAAGGAGTGAATCAGAGTTACCCAGTGTGTTCAGGAAGTGCACCAGACCTGCACCGCCACCGATGACGCCGTTGTTCGTTGCTGCATTCGTAAACGACATGGGCCCGCCATTCGCAGCCGACGTAATCGTCCCGTGAGAATTGGTAAGATTGGTAACCGTGAGCGCTCCGCTGCCGTTGACGACAGCTCCGTGAGCATCCGTCAATGTTGCGATTGAACCACCGGTGCTCGAAAGCTTAAGTGAGTCGCCCGAAGTAATGTCCGCGACCGTTCCAAACGTATAACCGGCGTTTGCGTTGAGGTTTTGGTTTACCGTCAGCGCACCGCCAGTATGGTTGACTGCCCCAGTAGCGACCGCAGGACCGAGCAAATTGAAAGTTGCGGACCCGTTTGGTGTCAACTTTCCATACGTCGTGCCGAAAATGGACTGGTTACCGCCGGTCTGAGCATAGATCACCTCGCTGCTTGCGTTCGAGAAATCATAGGAATTGGCGTCCTTGCCCGTGATCGAGCCTTGGAGAACGAGCTGCTGCGTCCCGATGGCAAGTTTCCCGCCTGTGGCAGAATCCACAAGTGCGGCCGTGACGGTGTCCGCGACCGAGGTCGTCTTCGTACCGCTGGAGTCGACGCGCAGCGTTTGGAAGTTGATCGCGCCACTTCCGCCGCCGATGGTTTGTGCAGCGCCGGTCTTGGAAAGTTTCACCGTACCGTTAATGATTTTGGGAACTGCGACGCCGGTATTGTCAATATTCCCTTTTATGACGTAGCTGCCTGATCCGGTAAAGCTCGAGCCGGACTGGATGACCAGATTCTGGCCAAAGGTTAGCCCCGCGAGAACAAGCAAGGCAACGAGCGAGAGAATGAGTGTTTTAGACATGGTAGTGCTCCTTTTGTAAATTGTTTGTGAATAATGGTTTATTGTGTTTTGAGTGTTACTATCCAAGGCAGAATTCCTTCCACCTCGCGTACGTGATTCTATGCACTTCATCGTATTGCTCCTTTTGTTTTGCATTCAGTTGTGGTTAACCGATTGATGACCATTGTGATTATTCTGTTAGCTATTGCCTATTGGCCTTTAGCTATTAGATGTTCGCTATCAACGGTTAACCGTTTATTATTTGCCGCCGTATCCGACTGCTCAGGCCGGGTTCGGCAGAACAAGCCACCATCTTTACGGTGGTCGCGCATGAGCTTGGTTCATGTCAGTCTCCTTATATGTTGGTTAACTGGTTGTATGGTTAATTAGTTAAATGGTTAACTAGTTCTTGGTTCCTTGTTGCTTGTTCTTTGTCATTTGTCATTGGTTATTGGTCATTGCTCATTCGTTAGATATTACGGACCGACCTGTACCGTACCGGCGTTGTTAAGCGTACCGCCGTTGATCAGGTTGCCGAGAACGATCAACTGTGAGGTAGCCGCATTCACGTCGGCAATGACGCCCGGATTGATCGTCAGGTTCGATGCCGTGCCAACGCGGACACCTGCTGCCATCTGTTTTGTCCCGCCGCCGCTGAAGACCAGCAAGTTGTAGTTGAGGGCCGGATCGCCCGCGACCTGCTGGGTGCCGGAAGCCGCATTGTAGTTTACAGTACCGGTTGTAAAGAGCAGGCCGTTGTTGGTTCCACCGAAGAGCATGGTACTGTTGGTGTTCTCCTTCGTTCCCGTGATACCCAGCGTAAACGTGCTCATGTCAGTCGTAATGGCGAGGTTTGTCGGTCCACCGTTGTCAAAGTTGCCCGTGACGGTCATGTTACCCAAGGCTGTCTTCGTTCCACTGCCGGTCGTGAGAAGATTGCCATACGTTACACCCGACGCGGCGCCGGCGATTGACTGGCTTGTGCCGTTGTAGTTCCACGTCGACGTAGTGGCCAGGTTGACCGTTCCGACGGAGGTGAAGCTTCCCGTCATCGATGCGTAACCCGTTCCGAACAGTTCGACGCGTCCGGTGTTGGAAATATTGGCATTGAAGAAAAGGCTATCGTTCGAGTTAGCGGCAATTCCTCCGCTGTTCGTGACAACACCGCCAAATTGCATGTTCCCCGTCCCAGCGAGGAGCGAATCAGACGTCGCTAGAGTGTTCTGGAAATTCACGAGTCCCGCGCCGCCATTGATCTTGCCGCTGTTGGTGGCGGCATTGGCAAACGTCATCGCGCCGCCATTGGCAGCCGATGTGATATAACCGTGCGAGTTGGTAAGATTCGTGACCATCAGGGCACCGCTTCCGTTCACAACCGCCCCGTGAGTGTCCGTGATTGTTGTAACCGAGCCGCCCGTGGCCGAGAGCTTCAGCGAATCGAGGGCAATGATATCAGCGAGGGCGTTAAACGTGTATCCTGCATTGACCGTGAAATTCTGATTAACAGTCAGAGCACCGCCCGTATGCGTCACCGCCGCACCAGCAACAACCGGGCCGAGTAGGTCGAACGTTGATGAGCCGTTTGGAGTCAGTTTGCCGTACGTCGCGCCAAAAATGTGCTGGTTACCGGAGCCCTTTGCATAAACGACCTCACTGCCCACATTGGAGAAGTTGTAAGGGCTGGCGCCGGCGCCGCTGTTGCGTATCGTATCCTGGAGCGTCAGCTTGTTTGCCACGATGTTGAAGCTTGGTCCGTTTGCCGTCACATCAAGCAGATTTGCTACCGTATCATTAACGACTGTTGTCTTCACTCCGCTTCCGCCGATTTGCAGCTTCTGAAAGTTGATGGGGCCATTACCCGCGATGCCTACCGTTTCAGCGGCGGCACCGTTGATATTCACGGTCCCGGGAATGAGAATAGATGTCGCGGCAGCAAGTGTGTCGTAAATGTTGCCGTGGACATTGTACGTGCCTGTTCCGGTGAAGCTCGACCCATTTCTAATGATGAGGTGCTGACCGAAGGCCGCGCTTGCGACAACAAGCAAGGCAACGAGCGAGAGAACCAGTGATTTAGACATTGTGAGGATCCTTTGTATTGTGGATGATGGTTTATTTAGTGATTGTGTTTTCGACCTTACGGCAGTTTTCTTTCCATCCTGCCAATTTCTGTTTGAGCCTGTCATTGTTGATTACTCCTTTGTGATTGTTTGTTGTTATTGTTAATTTCAATACTCGTTTTATGGACCTACAGTGATGATTCCATTATTGGTTATTGCACCGCCGTGCGTCAGCGTGCCGGTGACCTGCAGCGTTACGCCCACGGCAATTGTCACCGGCGTGGCGGTCGTGATCGTTACATATCCGTTGACGGTCGTCGAGGTGTTAACGCTCTTGGCACCCGTGTTCGAAAAGATCATGTTGTTGTACGTTCCCGGAGTAACCGTTTGCGCCACCGTCCCGTTGTATTCGACAGTGCCGGTATTGAAGACCATGGCATTTGCAGCGCCTGCGAACTGAATCAGGGAGTTGGTGTTGTCTTTTGTGCCAGTTATTGTAAGGGTATTCGTTCCGACGGTGAACGTCACCGCATTGTTTGCGCCGCCTCCGTTATCAAAGTTCCCGCCAACAACAATATTCCCCGTAGCGGTTTTCGTGCCGGAAGCACCGCTGAGATTCAGATTGTCATACCCTGTAGCTCCGTTGAACACGGGTACGTTCTGGGCTGCGCCATTGAAATCGACCGTGCTCCCCGTAATGACATATCCACCCGATGTGAATGTCGCCGTCGGATTGAAAGCCCCGGCGACGCCGATCGTTCCGGCCGGCGCCAGAGTTATGCTGAACGTCGTGTGCGCGCCACTCGTCGTCAGATTGTAGTAATTGAATGCTGGAATGGTTTGAGCGCCGACGCCGTTGAAGTTGACGGTGCTGCCCGACGTGACATAACCGCCCGTCGTGAACGATGCGGTCAAGTTGAGCGTGCCGGCAATTCCGATCGTCCCGCTCGAAGCGAGCGTAACGTTGTTTGTTGTCCTCGCACCGCTGATTGTCAATATGTTGTAGTTCAGGGCATCAACGGTTTGAGCTGCCGCTGCGGAATAATTGACGGTCAGAGATGACAACGTATTCGTGACAAACTTGTACTGGTTCAAGTAATCTGCCGTCGCCGCGGTTCTTGTAACCTGCAGTGTCCCTGAACCCGTGAGCGTTCCTGCAGCCGCTGCGTTGTTGATGACGACCGCGGCCCCGGGGGTAAAGAGCGCGCTTGCATTGATGGTCATCGTTCCGGCAACATTGAAATTCGTGTTCCCCGAAACAGTTGCGGCTGTGTTCGCGAGCGTGAGGTTATTGAAGCTTGTAGACGCGCTGCCGCCGATCGCTTCGGCAACGGTTCCGTTCAGCGTGACCGTTCCCCCGCCTGCAGACAATGTCCCGCCGTTGTTGATCCAATCTCCTCCTACGCTCAGGTTCGTTCCTGCGGTGAATGTTCCCGAAGTCAGTGTCGCAGTGCCGGCGACCGTCATGGTGGCTGGAGCCGTGAAGTTGCCGGCCGTCTCGGTAAACGTCCCGCTCGCCGTCAGGCTCGTCGTGCTCCCTCCGACGCTCAACGTCTGGCCGGCAGTCTTGTTCACTACGATGTTGTTGAATGTCTGCGCTGCCGCAGTTCCATTGATGGCCGAAGAATTCCCGGTGAACGTTACCGTCGCGGTCGTTGGCAGGAATGAGCCTCCGTTGTTCGTCCAGTTTCCACCGAGAGAAATATTAAGAGCATTCGAATTGAATGTCCCCGAGTTAATAGTTACACCTCCGTAGACCGTCGACGGGTTGGTGACAAGCTGTGCGGTCACTGCAACGCCATTGCTCACAACCAGGCTCGGAACGGTTATGCTCGAGTTGACCTGTATGGTTTGGGCCGCCGGAGTGGATGCATCCCCGATCTGTACGATTCCGCCCGATACAGTGCCGATGGTTCCTCCAGTGTTCACGTATCCCAGATTTGCATTGCCGGGATTTCGGATGATGATTGTTCCTCCGGACATGCTGAAGGTCGATCCGATTTCAGTGATATTAAAAGGCGCTATGGCCGCTGTCGTCGAGCCGACGGTAACGAGCGTGAGTGCACCCGAGGACATCGTGAAATAGGTGAGAACGGTTGTGCCGACATTGTCACACCGACCGGCGATGTTTACGTTTGCCCCGTCAATGATGACCGTCCCCCCATAGGAAGTGAGATTATTGTCAGATGCGTTCCCGATGTTAACTGTTCCGGCAGTTGCGTGGAATGTCCCGTACAGCGTGATGGTTCCCCCTGTTGTCGAAACCGTCGCTCCGGCATTGTTGACCCAGAGTCCGGCAGAGAGCGGAATCGTCACGTTCCCGGTGAAGGGCGTGACAGTCGCTGCTGTCGATAGTTTGAATGTCCCATTCGTGAGGGTGAGAAAATTCGTGGGCGTGACGCTGAAATTGGTTGAGGTAACATTGAGCACGTTCGAACTCGACGACCCCATATTCAGCGTGATTTTATCGAAATTGGTTGTAGCGCCAGTGCCGGAGATGGTTTGATTCCCGTTCTTGTTGAATGTGACGTCGCAAACCCGGTTTGCAGCGGGTGCCAGGTTCAGCGCACCGTTATTGACGACATTTCCGCCGATGGTCATCGTATGCGTTGCCGCCGTTGCACCAATGGTCATCGTTGCTCCTGAATTCACTGTCAGGTTGGCCCCGATTGCCAGTGACCGAGCGGTGCCGTTGTTCCCGACGGTCAGCTGCCCGCTGGTTCCCTTGCCTACGGTCAGCGACTTGGCGGCACCGTTGGCGTCGAGAGTGACGGTCGTACCATTCGCTACGACCACGCTGTCGCCAGAGCCCGGCGCGCAATTGCAATCCCACGTGGCGTTCGTGCTCCAGTTGCCCGTAACGATAGACGTAATTGTTCCTCCCGCCAGCGTCGCCTGAGTACCGTTGAGGGCAGAACTCAGTGCGCCTTCCGTGACAGCATAGACCTTCCAGTAATACGTCGTGCTTGAGAGGAGACCCGCGACCGCCGCGGAAGTGGAACCTGCTGCGACCTGTGTGACAAAACTGAAATTAATGTTATCCGTCGAGTTGTAAATCACATATCCGTCTTCATTCGTCGCATTGTCGGTCCAGTTGACTGTCATTCCTGATTTAGCTATCCCTGTGAAGGAAATTCCTGTTGGCGCCGCCGACGGAGTGGGCGGGGTGAATGTCAACATGGAATTGGACGTAGGCAATGTGTTGAGTGCATTCTGCGCAGTACTATTAAAAGTCGTCGAATTGGCCACCTGTTGCGTGAGTAGCGTAGCAGCCGTCGGCGCACCTGAAATCGTGCCGTTGATCCCGCAGGTATAGCTCAACGGATATGAACCGTGGACAACGCCGGCAGTCATGGTTCCGTAAACAAACTGAATGACTCCAGTGGATTCGTATATCTTCACTTGCATGTTTATCGAGTAGGACGGCGAATTTATGGGTACATCCCACTCATCAAAATTTATCCATTCAACAGTCAAGACCCTGTTCGGAGCGGATCCGGTGACCATGTATGCCAAGCAGGTTGCAATAGGAACGGATTCGGAGTCGGCTGTCCATAAGTCGGCATACAGCGGAGCAAGCGCCAGATTCGTTTCGCCCGCCGTCGAAAACAGGTTATTGTAGTTCGGTCCGTAGGGGCCTGCGCCACCGTTGTTGCCGTCCGATGCAGACGCAGAAAAGTCTATTGTTCCGTTGAGGTTTGCCGAGAACTGAGTGTAGCGGACGCCGAGATAGTAGAAATCGAATCCGATCGGTGCCTGGTAGCTTCTGTTGTCATCGTTCTGGTTGGAACTCGTGTTTCTCCATGTGAAGAAAGATGGGTTCGAGCCGAAAATTGTATTGTACGTAATTCCCGTCGTCCTCGTGACGGGTGCGTAGTTTGCACAACTCTGGGCTGCTGCCTCCGTGGTTAAACCCATCCACAGCAGGAAACCAGCAGCAACCCCAGCAACCGCGGGCAGCCAGCGCCGGGTACGACAATTCCCGGAGCCGCAGCTTCTTTCGAGTTGCGAGATGAACAGGTGAGACGCTATGTAGAAAACTCTCCTCAACTATTTATACGACGGATGTTTATCATTGCGTATTGTGTGGTTCCGGTCATTTCTTGCACGCATGGGCTCACATTTCATTGGTTTCTTCACCTTGGGAAAGGCGCACAGGCACTTTTTCAAGAAAAGACAACAGGCTCCGGTACGACCGTATGATGTTCTGCGGATATGCAATTCCGGTCAGTTCACTGACGTAGTCGGCCTGAGCGTAAAAATCGAAATACAGATATTGTGCCCGACCGGCCAACTCTGCCGACTGGCTGGGTCTGTCGTTCAGCGCGATAAGGTAATCAATCGAAGCACAGACAACCTGTGGCTTGTACGTCTCAATTGCATTTGTCAGAACGGGCTCTGGCGTGTGGGATCCGAGATTATAGACCTTCCAGCCAAGCGATTCGAGGAGATGCACCGTCCCGAACAGCACTACTTCCTGGAGACCATTCGTTCGAGAGCTGCAGACTGCAACTTTTCCGTTCGGAGGCAGCTTGAAGGTGACAAATGTAAACTGGAGAAGGCTCTCAAAAATGGATGTGGTGGCGACATGTTTTTCAACTTCGGAGATGCTGCCTTTGACCCTCGACGTCATGATGTCCTGTGCCGTCTTTACGACAATATCATCATAGATGTCGACCAGCGCGACTCCCTGTTTATAACGATGATGGAGAAGTTCACGAAGGCCATTGATGTTGTGCAGGAGCGAATCGGCCAGATACGCGCCACGAACGACATCCAGGCTTGCATGTACCGGGACCTTTGGCAGGTGCTTCCCTGCTTCACGGCTGATGGCCGCTCGCGGTGGAAGCAGTTCGTAGTGGTATTTGTTGAGAAATTCCGAGACGTGCTCAAAAGTGAATTTCCGATGGCCGCCGGGAGTTTTGAAGCATTGGAGTCGTCCTGTGTCGGCCCATCGCTTCACAGTAGATTCGTTCGCGCGAAATAGTCGCGCCAACTCCTGCGTCGAATAGTATCGACCTGATTCCAGCGGGTTATATTTCTTCATGGCAAAATCCCTCCATATGGTTTTGAACGGTATATATCGATTTGCACGTTTTGGGTTTAAGAGATTTCATTCGAGTCGTCTTATAGCATTGCTTTAAGACTTGCTGTTAATTTCTGGAAGAAAAAGAGGTAGCGTGTGGAGCAAAGGCGAGGGGAGAAGGCATTCTTCTTATGAATGCCCCTATAAAATCTGAATCTGCAGCTAATGTCTGGTCGTTCATGACTGCCAAGAGGATCCTTCTTTAGAAATTCGTCATCCGTTAACTGTCAGGTCGCCATTGTCATGTTGAAACCACGCGGCAACAGCGAGCATGTCAACAACATCTATCATCGAATATAGCATCCTACTGCACAATTTACCACAAAGAGATGAGCAAGTCAATACCCGGAAGGTTAGACTTCGTTAAGTAATTCTTTGCCAAAAAGGAGGGAAAAATTGCGACCAACCACATTTTCTTATTGATCGCTCAAAACGGGCCTATCGCTCGCTAAATATACATGTATGTTCGCCGTTAATACATGAAATAGAGAGGTTAAGGATGACGCTATACTTCGTGCGCTGTGTCACTCGGTAAGAAATGAACCAATGGGATTGGTGTAAATCAGGAATCGGGTGCTCGCCCCCCTTTGCCCCCCTACATTCGAGAAAAACTTCCCCCTGGGATTAGCCCAGATGCGGCGTTACTTTATCAACAAGATGTCGTTTCGGCACTGCACCAACGATCTGCTCCACAACCTGACCGCCCTTGAAAACGAGTAATGTAGGAATGCTTCGAATGCCGTACTGCATGGCCGTCTTCGGATTCGCATCGACATCCATTTTAGTAACCTTCAACTTCCCGTCATAGTCTTTTGCCACTTCCTCCACGACGGGTGCTATCATCTTGCATGGTCCACACCAAACCGCCCAAAAATCGACAAGCACCGGAATATTTGAATTCAATACTTCGGCCTGAAAATTTGCATCTTCCACCTGAACTGGTTTCATTACATCATCCTTTCCTGGAACAATTCACAAGCTAGTGCCCCTACAACTTGATGTCTACGCATAAAAGGGGCACAGTGCTCGTTCCAACAAGGACTTACGGATCTCTGACACACAATCACTTTGTTGAAACGGCACTAATTTTTTGAATTTAAGAAAAACTACAATGAAATCCTAACACTTCTGGGGCCGAGGATATTCTCAATATCTGAAATAAACTGGTCGGTCGGTTCGATGGAGAACTTTACGGATTTGAACCGGACCGGGGGTGCCTGTTCCCCCGCCGCCACGCTGATGTAACAGGAGCATTTTCCCCGATGTCGTTCAGCAACCTCCCGCAAACGGGTGATCGTTTGTTCCGTCACGTCATTGAGATTCAATGAAAGAGTGATGCTCTTCGTGAACCTCTGGCGGACATGCTCCATGGGGTACACTTCATTGACAATGATGCGGAGTGAATCGCCCGCATGCTCCGCTTTCCCGATGACCATGATCATTGCTTCGGGGTGAAGATGATTTTGGTGGAGCCGGTACGCGTCGGAAAACACGATGCAGTCGCCCTTGCCGGAAAAATCCTGCAACGTTACAAACGCCATCATGTTCCCTTTTTTATCCACTTTTTTCTTAAGAGCGGTTACGATCCCGCACGCACGCACAACGGAACCGGGTTTGACGGTCGCGGCGTCTCCGAGTGTCGCCGTCGAGAACGCGTTTACCTCCATCTCGTATTTCAACAAGGGATGTCCCGAAACGTAGAAACCAAGCACATTTTTCTCTCGCTGAAGCTTCTCGCTCTCCGTCCATGGAGCGCATTCCGGCAATGGCGGGAAATGGGAGACTCTTGCCGCGGACACCCCTCCTTCAAAGAGCGTGGACTGCCCCACGAGTTGATACCCCTGGTCATGCTGACCAAACTGGATCGCCTTTTCCACGCAATCAAACAGCTGCGCCCGATGTCCTCCCAGCGAATCGCATGCGCCCGCCTGAATGAGGGATTCAAGTGTTTTCTTATTGACCAATCTGAGGTCTACGCGCCGACAGAAATCGAACATGTTCTCGAAACGACCGCTTTCCATGCGTGCCTTCATGATCGTCTCGACCGCACTGACGCCGACATTCTTGATCGCGCTCATCCCGAAGCGAATTCCATGTTGTCCGGCCACGAAATGGACATCGCTCTCGTTGACGTCGGGAGGAAAAACACGCAGGTTCATCTTCCTGCACTCCTCGATCAACTGCACGATGTAATCGATATCGCCGATTTCGGCAGACATCGTCGCCGCCATGAACTCGGCGGGATAATGCGCCTTGATGTATCCGGTCTGATAGGCAATCACAGAATACGCGACGCTGTGAGATTTATTGAAGCCGTAGGAGGCAAACTTGTTGATCAAATCAAAGATCTCGCCGGCGATTTTTTTCGTGAAGCCGCGTTTGACCGCCCCAGTCACGAATTCCTCCCGCTGCTTCGACATCAACTCCTTGTCTTTCTTCCCCATCGCGCGGCGCATCAAATCGGCTTTCGCGAGCGAAAATCCCGCGACCTCGCTCGCAATCTTCATGACCTGTTCCTGATAGACGATGACGCCGTAGGTTTCCTTGAGGATCGGCTCAAGTTTCGGGTGAACGTACTCAATCTTTTGAAGGCCCTGCTTGCGTTGAATGAATTCCCCGATCATTTCCATCGGCCCGGGACGATAGAGCGCGTTCATCGCGACCAGATCGCTAATCGACGTCGGCTTCAGCTTTCGCAGCCAATCGCGCATACCTGAAGATTCAAATTGAAATACTCCCACTGTATGAGCCTGGCCGAACAGCTCAAAGGTCAGATGGTCGTTTTCCGGCAGCGTGTCGAGGTTGAGCTCGACACCATGGTTTTGCCGGATGAGCCGAAGGGCATTGTCAATAACGGTGAGCGTTCGCAATCCCAGAAAATCCATCTTCAAGAGACCCGCGTCCTCGAGGTCGATCATGTTGTATTGCGTCATGACCTCTGTTTGCGGCGTCTTGTAAAGCGGGACGTAATCACTGAGTGGACCGGGAGCGACGACAACGCCGGCCGCGTGGGTCGAGGAATTGCGATTCATCCCTTCAAGGACAAGGGAAATATCGATCAGTTCCTTTATTTTCTCATCGGGACTTTCCTTCACCCACTTCAATTCCGGGATCGTCGCCAGAGCTTCCGCGAGCGGCGTTACTTTTCCCTGAACAACCGGTATGAGCTTGGTAATCGACTCGGCGACGTTCAGCGGAACCCCGAGGACTCTTGCGACATCCTTGATAACCGCGCGCGTCGAGAGCGTGCCGAAGGTGATGATCTGCGCAACGGAATCCGCTCCGTACTTTTGCTTCACGTAATTGATCACATCATCCCGCCGATTATCCGAAAAATCGATGTCGATGTCCGGCATGCTGATTCGGTCCGGATTGAGAAAACGCTCAAACAGAAGGTCATACTTGAGCGGGTCGACATTGGTAATCCCGAGCGCGTACGACACAAGACTCCCCGCCGCGCTTCCGCGGCCTGGACCGACACTGATTCCCATTTTCCTTGCCGCATTGATGAAATCCTGGGTGATAAGGAAGTACCCGGCATATCCCATTTTCTTGATGACGGCAAGTTCGTGTTCGAGACGGGCGTGAATTTCCGACGTTACGGACGGATAACGACTCTCCAACCCCTTGTGGGCAAGCTCGTCGAGATACTCTTCCAGTGTCGTCACTCCGGCATTTTCCGGTATGGGGAAGTTGGGCATGTACGGCTTTTCGGGACCAACGGGATACTGTTCAATCTTCTCCTCGACTTCGAGAGTCGATTCTATCGCCTCCGGATAATCGCGGAACAGGCGGCACATCTCTTCGGCTGATTTGAAATAAATCTGGTCGGTTTGATAACGAAGCTGGTGATAATCGGTCGTGTTCAACGCGCTCGAATCAGGAATCATAAGCATGACGTTGTGAGCGACCGCGTGCTCCTGGCGGAGATAGTGGATGTCATTCGTTGCAATCAGCTTGATGCCGAGCTCTTTTGCCAACTTCGGCATTCCTTCGAGAATTGGCTTCTCCTTGTCAAGAAAGTGATTCTGGATCTCGAGGTAGAAATCATCGCGGAAAATCTCCTTGAACTCAATACTCATCTCTCGAGCCGCGGAATAGTTTCCGTTCACAAGATGGGCTGCCACGACGCCGGCCGGACAGGCAGACAGTGCGACAAGACCCTCTGAGTATTGCCGCATCAACTCCATATCAATGCGCGGCTTGTAGTAGTATCCTTCCGTGTGGCCGAGCGTGCACAGTTTGACAAGATTGTGATAGCCGGTGACATTCTTCGCCAGCAGCACGAGATGATGATAGATGCCGCGTCCCATGCCCTGCGCCATGCTCCTCGCGTCGACTTCCTTGTCGAAGCGCGACCCCTTCGTTACGATATACATTTCACAGCCGATGACGGGCTTGATACCGGCTTTCTTCGCCGTCTTATAGAACTCGATCGCCCCAAACATCACCCCATGGTCGGTCAACGCCACCGCCGGCATCTTGTTCTCAACGGCGGACTGGACCAATCCCTCGATGGTTGCGGCACCGTCGAGCAGACTGTAGTGTGAATGATTATGAAGATGAATGAATTCCGGCATGAAATGTCTTATGATCTCACCGAGCACGAAATTAACGAAGGCAACAAGAAACTTCCGAGCTTTCCGACCCTTCCGGTCGGGCAATGACCGATGGCTACGTCTCCAGGTACTTCTCTATGAGGCTGACGGCCTTACCGATTTCAACGATTTCCCGCTTCCCCGTCCGCCGCTCTTTGATCTCGACATTGCCGTTGACGACATGCTTCTCTCCAACGATAATCTGCCAGGGCATCCCGAGCAAGTCGGCATCCTTGAATTTAAATCCGGGGCTTACGTCATTGCGGTCGTCGTACAGCACGTCGATCAGCGACTCCTGCAGTCGTTCATAGAGCTTTTCCGCGACGGCGACTACTTTTTCATTATCGGCATTCACGACGACCAGATGGACCTGATAGGGCGCCAGGGCCTTGCTCCATGCAATACCGTGTTTATCGTGGTGCTGTTCGATATGGCAAGCGACGATGCGTTCGACGCCAATGCCGTAGCTCCCCATGACGATCGGCTTTTCCTTGCCATGCTCATCCAGGAAGGTCGCGTGCATAGCGTCGGCATATTTCGTACCGAGCTTAAACACGTGACCAAGCTCGATGGCTTTGACGACGCGCATGGGCTTTCCGCACTTTCCGCATGGTTCTCCGGGCAGAACGACCCGCAAATCGTGGTAGCCATCGACAGCCACATCACGCTGAAGGTCGATATTCGCGAGGTGATAATCATTCTTGTTAGCTCCGCTGATAAGATTATTGGCACCTTCGAGTCGTTTGTCGACGATAACCCGAAAACCCTTGAGCCCGATCGGCCCGATCGAGCCGGCATCCGCGCCGGTCAAAGCTTGCAGTTCCTCCGCTTGCAACGGGCGTGCCTCGCCACCTAGCACCGACGTCAGTTTCGATTCGTTGAGCTGGTCGTTTCCCATCATGAGTACCAGAACAGGCGTCTTCTCCAGCATGTATACGAGGGACTTGGCAAGCCGCTGCTCATCGACTTTAAGAAATTTCACGAGGTCGTTGATGGTTTTCACGTCCGGAGTGTGAATCTCCTCGATAGACCGGCTCTCTCCGTCACGTTGCACCTTTGGCACGCCGGAGACAGCCACTTCGAGATTCGCCGCGTACCCGCAGCCATCACAGAGGACGCATGTATCCTCTCCTGCATCCGATTCGATCATGAACTCCTGCGATGTGCTGCCACCCATCGAGCCGCTCGATGCGCCGACGATAAAGAACTTCAAGTCAGCGCGCGCAAAGATCTTTTTGTAGGCTTCCGCGTGCAGTTCGTAACTCTTGTCCAAACCCGCCCAGCTTGCGTCAAGACTGTATGAGTCTTTCATGATGAATTGTCGACCCCGGATAACGCCCGAACGCGGACGAGGTTCATTTCGAAACTTCGTCTGGATTTGATACCAGATTTGCGGCAGGTCGCGATAGGACCGGATATGATGCTTTGCGATATAGCAGATGACTTCCTCATGCGTCGGTGCGAGGACGAGCGGTCGATTCTTGATGTGAAAGAGAATATCTCCGAACGCTTTTACACGACCTGTCTCCTCCCACAGCTCAAGGGGGTTCAACGCGGGCAAATGAAACTCCTGCCCGTCGATCGCGTCCATTTCATCACGAACGATTTCCATTGCTCTCTTGAGCACTCGATACCCGAGTGGTAAGAATGAGTATACTCCTGCCCCCAGCGGTCGGATCATACCCGCACGAAGCATGAGCTGATGGCTCGGCATCACCGCATCGGAAGGTACCTCTTTCAACGTCGGAATAAAATACTTACTTAGTCTCATTTAACTTGGCATTATTGGCATTATCGGCAATTACACATTCTGAAAATAGCCCAGATTATCATTGCAACATTGGCAATTCGCATTTCGAAATCTCTTCTCGTACCCCCGGGCGGAGTCGAACCGCCGACACGCAGTTTAGGAAACTGCTGCTCTATCCATACTGAGCTACGGGGGCTTGCTCGGTCAATTTTCTCACCGTGCTTCGTCCCGCCAAGTCTGACCCGCCAATCGTCGGTGAGTCGCCGGCCTGGGCACTCCTGCGACCATGCGAAATGAGAGGACCCTCAGCAAGCGCATGCTGTCGATCGTTCCAACCGGCATCTACATTCGTCTGTGGGTCAAGAAACTTACGCTCCCACTATGGCGGTGCTTCAGCGGCGGAAAGTAATTTACAAAAGTTTGATAAGGAAAACAAGACTCCGCATTGCCTCATCAAAATTCTACTCGAAAGGGTATCGTTGCCTCATTAGAAAATCTACTCGAAAATTGACGGATAATTTTGCTGATTTCCTGTGTACGGTCAACCTAAGATTGTTATGTCACACAC
>Ga0209777_10000250_pt1 | contig 92992 bp, 100 predicted proteins | sample FrelakmetHBP12HB_FD_187147 | JGI IMG/M metagenome (GOLD analysis project Ga0209777, IMG submission 187147) | Freshwater lake sediment microbial communities from the University of Notre Dame, USA, for methane emissions studies -HBP12 HB (SPAdes)... | ecosystem: Environmental > Aquatic >...
GCAAGAAGCGGCGGCGGAAATTTTGAGCGGGATTTTTTGAATTCGGGGATTTCAGGCGGGGCGATCCTGCCCCCCCACAGGACGCCCCGCAAATTCATTCAGAATCCGGATTATTTTGAAAAAAAGTTCGAGCTTCGTTCAATAGTTCCGATACCCTATTCAATACGCCCGCAGTCGCGGGCGTTTTCATTTGCCTGAATTCTTTGGATTGTTTCTGTCCCGATCCCATGTCTGGGGATTAGATTGAATATAAGTATAAACTTCATCGTAATGTTTTTCGTCTTTAATTATTTCCTCGTAATAGTTGCGTTGCCAATCTAATCCCAAATCTTTTCTATGCGCTAAGAATGTTGCTTTGGCTTTAAATGATCTTATGATTTTACCTAATGTTATTTTATTACTTCTCATCAAAATCCACCTGTCATCTCGTTCTTTCGTAGGGGTTTGATTAATCAAACCCCTACATTCGGAATCGATGTTTTCTTCACATAAAATCCTTATTATAAAATGAATGTGATTTGGCATTACCTGGAATATATCCAATTCAATGTTTCTAAAATGTTTTGGGATTTCTAAATAACACTTCTCAACGATTTTACCAATCTTATTCAAAACCATCTCCTCATCCACAATCTTTCCAAATAAACACTCTCTATCCTGTGTACAAATGGTAATAAAATAATCTCCTGGTTCGGAATAATCAAAATCCTTAATCCTAATTGATTTGCGATTTTTGTTTTGCATAAAAATATTTTAACACAAAAAAATCCTCTTATAAAAAATATAAGGGCGGCCTAAGGCGGTCGCCCTTTGTAGCAATCTTCCGACGGCTACGTTTATGGAAATGTTGTGCAGGAGATGCACAACCAAGCTGAGGACTAATCAGTCGAATCACGGATTACCCGTGTGTTCTTCATGGTGAACCTTCTTGTTTTTTTAACCTGTTCTGAGGGCCGCTTTCTTGGGGGCCGCCATCTTTTTCTGGGTGGTCAGCTGGACCAATGTTGCCGCGAACAAACAAGCCAATTCCATATATCCAATCACCCCCTCTCCTGGATAAAATGGTGTCATCCTTAAGAGAAAAACCCCTTGGAAAAAAGTCCGAAATTGAAAACAGATTCTCCTACCGCTTTATAGCTATCAGCCCTCGGCTATTGCGATAGGAACCTTCTTTGCCTTCTTTGCCATTTCTCCTTTCCGAGCAGACCCATGGATGAAATTAAAAGAACTCATATTAAAGAACGACAGGGTCAACTCTTATGACTTCACTGCGGTTTAATTATATAACATTTATAAAAAAGCAAAAGTATTTTTTTACAATAAAGTCAATGGATCTACATCGATAACCCATTCTTTTGGAACTGCTTTTAAAATATCATTGCGAAGCGATTGAATCATTGGATATTGGATATTGGATATTGGATATTTTATTATAATATTCTTCCACCATCTTCCATATTTTTTCTCCACTAATGGTGCTATCGGTCCTATAATATTGATGCCTGACCCTCCAATATCTAATATCTTAATATCCAATATCTTCTTTAATTCCTCCGCCTTCTTTTCAACCAGTTCTTTATTCACACCCCCTAACGAAAGTTTAATCAGCCGTCCAAACGGCGGATAGCTGAATTTTTCGCGCAAAGCTAACTCTCTTTTTATAAAAGTAAGGTAGTCATTTTTTCTCACACAATTAAAAACCCAAAGATCAGGACTCCTAGTTTGCAAAATCATCATTCCTCGAGCACTGCTTCTGCCAGCCCTACCGGCTAGCTGCATTAGAAGCTCAAAAACTTTTTCTTGCGCTTGATAATCCGGAAGAAGCAGTGATTCGTCAATGGAAATCACAGCTGCCAAATCAACTGCCGGAATATCCCAGCCATGCACAATCATTTGCGTACCGATGAGAATATCAATCTCACTCGCTTTAAATCGGTCAAAAATACTTTGATAAGCTAAATCGTCTTTCATTGTATCACGATCCATCCTGGCAATTCTGGCGGATGGAAAATATCTTTTTATTTCCGATTCAATTTTTTCCGTTCCGCGTCCTAAAAAGCGAAAGTCTAGCCCTCCGCAGGTACTACATTTAACTGGAACAGGATATTTTCTCCCGCAATGATGACACCATAATTTATTATCAACCGAGTGATAAACCAGCGCCGAATCGCAGCTCTCGCACACAGAAATCCTTTTACAATCATTGCAAATTATAAATGAAGCCATACCTCTGCGGTTTAAAAAGAGCAGGGCCTGTTTTTTATTTTTGAGAACTAACTCCAAAGCTTGAAGTAGATATTCACTAAAAATCTCAGATCCGCCCTTACTTTCTTCTTCCATGTTTATAATCTTAACCATCGGAGCAACCCCTCCACCAATCCTATCTGGCAAAGATAGATATTCCCATTCTCCATCCAGAACTTTTGCATAACTTGTTACCAATGGGGTAGCAGAACCAAAAACTAAAATGGAATCTGTAATCTCAGCCAACTTTTCCGCGACTCGATGCAATTCATAACGAGGTGTTTGATCGGATTTAAAAGATATTAGATCGTGTTCCTCATCAACAACAACCAATTTTAAATTCTGTAATGGCGTAAATATGGCGCTCCTAGAGCCAACTACGATATTTTTTTTACCGGTTTTTATATCAATCCAAGTTTTCAATCTTTCTGAAATCGAGAGCCCGCTATGGATTAAAGCCACCTGTTCTTTTCCAAAAACTTCTTCAAACCTTCTAATCGCTTGCGGAGTCAAAGCAATTTCTGGAACGATATATATGCCTTGCCCTCCCGATTCTAAAACTTTGGCAAAAGCCCTCAAATAAACTTCCGTTTTACCACTGTTAGTGACCCCATGTAAAAGAAAAGTTTTTTGTTTTTTATCTTCGATCGCATCTGTAATTTTATTTAAAGCTTTTTCTTGTTGAGAAGTTAAGGTTAAATTAGAGATATTGGGATATTGAGATATTGGGATATTTTTTTGGTCATTGGTTATTGGACATTGATTGGATATTGGATATTGGATATTGGATATTTGTGACTCGATATTTTTAAAAATCCTAGTTTTTCTCTTTCTAAGATTAATCGGTAGAAAAGAGAACAACGCTTGCGAAAACCCGCACCAATAATATTCTGATATAAACCTTGCTAATTCAATCTTGTTTTCATCAACGATTCGTGTCTCATCAACTATTTTAATGATTTTCTTGGTCGGGAATGTAGGCTTGATTTTTTCCAATTCAATCACAATCCCGTTTACTTTCCTTGGACCGAGGGGAATGATCACTAATTGCCCAACGCGAATAGCACCCCGAATTTCTTCCGGAATTTCGTAAGTAAAAAGATCATCTCTTTTACTGCTTTTTGTATTAACTGCAATGTTGGCAAACATAAAAACAAATTAAAAATTAAAAGGCAAAATTTTCACCCCATCAAATTTTGCGAAGCAATTTGATGGGGCAGGAAGTTCAAGTATTAAATCAAAAGTTTTTTTAACTTTTTATTTTTGAATTGTATTTTTGTCATACGACCCGTAGGGACTTTTGAGTTTTGACTTTTGACTTATTTATCATTTTAACAAAAAAAACAGGCAATTGATACTTGTTTTAAACTAAATAAAAATCCGGCGCATGCCGGACTATTTTAAGACAATTAGAAAAGCCGCTCTATTCGAGCGGCTTTGTTGCTGGTAGTTCGGTGGCGAGGCTGGCGAGGCCTCTGCCTATGAAGTTGAGATGTTCGAACCCATCGCTGGGTTCATCAGTAGTGCCGCCGCATATGACACCTCCTGTTATCCCTTTCCGTGTGGATTAGGAGAGATTTTTGTTTTTGTTGCTGGGTCCTTTGGGCCCACATTTTTTCCTTTCACCTCGGAAAAGTCAGTTATAAAACTAAGTTTTCCGAGGTGGAGGCAGAATGATGTCTGCCTCAACCCCTTCCTTCATAGTCGCCTGATCTTAGCAGGCGGCCGACAGAAGAAGGATTTCCTTTACCCTTCCCTTCACGGGGCGGATGACATAGAGCAGGCCTCTGATTCTGACGATCCTCATTTGTTGCCTCCATGTGTGATTTTTGTTCTTTGTCGGTCAGGCGGTTGTCGCAACGACTCCATTGCGACGTGCTTCCAGTAAATACCCCAGTATTTCCGTAAGGGTGGGGGCTTTACTTGCCTTTTCGAGAAGCTGAGAAAGCTCCTCCTTCGTTTTCGGGTTCAAGCTTGTTGCCATTGTCGCCTCCCTGTTTCAGATTTTTTTCATGCGGCTGCCAGCTCGGTTGCAATCTCTTGCCCACCGGAAAGCTTGGCCCGCATTTCTTTAAACCAGTTGCGTACACCTCGTCGGCAGGCCTCATCATGATTATTCTGATCAGCCAGACAAGGCACAACCCTTTCTGTTAGTAACGATTGAAGTTTCTGCTGAAAAGAATCCATTTTTTCACCCCCGAGGATTTATTCGATCAGCGGGTAAACCCGCGAGTTTTAAAAGGGCGGACATAAGTCCGGCCGAAAGAGACGCTAAACAAGCTGGTCTCTAAGAGGTTTCGAGGTTACCACCTTCCATGGGCGACGTAAATTTATTATAATAAAGACGTCTTTTAAAATGACCCTTGAAAGGCAGAAATCCCGAAACCTCTCTTGACTTTTTATTAAAGAACTGTGATTACATATATATACTAGCACAGTTTTAAGATATTGTCAAGGACTTTTATCAGAAAAGGGGTATATTTAGAAGAAAGCTCTTGTAGTAGTAAGGCGTTAAATTCTACCATAACCCAACTCTACCCCCTTGCTTTCCAATCTCTTTTAATTTAAAATCATAGTTATTAGAATAAATAACCCAAACATATGAGTAAAAAAAACAAAGCTCTTAAACAACTTATCAGAGCTCAAATGCAGGCTAATGTAGCCGCTTCAGCTCAGGGAAGGGATCTTTCTAGCATCCCAATAGCCGTCCCAACAGTATCCACCAATATGCCATCTAGCCCGATTGCCCCTGGTCCGATTATTACTGATAAACCATCTTCAGAGTTTGTGCTAATAAAAAAAGATATTAGATTGTCTTTACTTCTAATATCTGTGGTTATAGTCTGTATATTTGTGATCTATTTTATAGATAAAGCGAGCCCATTCTTGTTGCCCTTAGCGAATAAGATATTTAAACTGATATAAAAAACAGAGCCGAAAGGCTCTGTTTTTATAAATTCCAAATATCAAATTACAAATCACAAACAAATTCGAAATCTCAAATAACAATTTTCAAAACTTTTGGTCATTAGAATTTGAGATTTGTTTGTAATTTGGTGCTTGGGATTTGTTATTTCTCCCTGATCCTGTACTGCAATGCCTCCGCAATGTGTTTTTGGAGTATATTTTCTGATCCTTCCAGATCAGCTATTGTCCTGGAAATTTTCAAAATCCTGTGGTAGACGCGAGCCGACAGGTGCATTTGTACAACCGCGTTTTTAATCAATTGCTTTGCACTCTCATCAAGATTGCAGAATTGGGTCACTTCTTCTGTCCCCATTTCACTATTTGAAAATATCTTCCTTGCCCCGAGCTTCTTGTCCTGAGCTTTGTCGAAGGAAGTCGAGGGGTTTCTTTTTTTTGCAAACCGGTCCTCTTGAATCTCGCGCGCTTTTTGAACTCTTTGTCTAACAACATCTGAACCCTCACCCACATCCGTACTAGCCAGTTTTGAATATTCCACTCTGGGCACTTCTATATGCAGATCGATGCGGTCAAGCAAAGGACCGGAAATCTTCTTTTGATACCTGGCAATGGTTGTGGCTGAACAAGTACATTGTTTAATAGGATCCGTAAAGTATCCGCAAGGACAGGGGTTTTGCGCCGCAACTAGAATAAATTTAGCTGGAAAACACACGGCTCCCGAGGCCCTAGAAACATTCACTACCCCATCTTCCAAGGGTTGCCTCAAAACTTCTAAAACAAAGCGGGGAAACTCGGGCAATTCGTCTAGAAACAATATGCCGCGGTGAGAAAGCGAGATTTCTCCGGGCTTGGGAAATGCTCCTCCACCTACGATTGAAACGGCAGAAGAAGTGTGATGCGGCGAACGAAAAGGCCTAATCTTAATTAGCGCCTCGCCCTTTGGCAAGATTCCCGAAACGCTATGAATTTTAGTCACCTCCAGCATCTCGTCAATGGTCATTTTGGGAAGAATTGAGGGAAGAGCGCGGGCAAGCAGAGTTTTGCCTGACCCCGGCGGTCCATTCATCAGAATATTATGTCCTCCGGCTGCGACTATTTCTAAAGCTCTTTTGGCTTGATCTTGCCCTTTGATAAAAGCTAAGTCATATTGGAAAGCAACCTCCGGTTCTTTTTCCAGAATTCCGCCTGATTTTTGGCCAGCAATTAACATTTCACCATTAAAATATTTTATAAGCTGAACCAAGTTTTCAACCGGAAATACTTCTAAGCCTTCAAGAATCAACCCTTCCTGCAGATTCTCGGTCGGCAAAAATACTTTTTCAAAACCATTTTTAACCGCCATTTCAGTAACTGAAAGAATCCCGTTAACCCCCCGCAAAGTCCCATCCAGAGATAATTCGCCCAGAAAAATGGTTTTTGAGAAGTCGCCCCCAATTTGCTTGCTGGCAACCAATGTTCCAACCGCAATTGGCAGGTCAAAAACCGGCCCCTCTTTTCTGACATCTGCCGGAGCAAGATTTACTGTAATGCGCCTCATAGGAAAAGATGCATCACTATTTTTGATGGCCGAGCGTACCCTTTCTTTTGATTCTTCTACCACTCGATCCGGCAAACCAACAATGGTTAAACCAATTTTACCATTAGAAATATCCACCTCCACCTCAACCGGTTCGGCATTTAACCCCACTACGGTAGCAGAATATATTTTGGCTAAGCTCATGTTCTCAATTTAACATAAAAAACCATAGAAAAAAATAAGGTATTTTAATAAAAAAGATTTCTTGTTATAATAAAAATATGAAAAAACAAAAAATAAAAGGGGCTAACTCTAAAAAGACTGCCAAGAGCCGTGATTTTATGGTAGCTGAAAAACAAAAGAATATACCGGCAAAAGACATGAAAAAGATTGAAAGAATAATCACGATCAAATTTGGTAGGGTCATAAAAGAATTAGCTAAGATTTAATGAGATATCTTAACTTAGAAGATATAAAATTCAGTGTAGTACCTGTTATCGAAAGGTTTTATGATGAAAACGATAATCCTGTCCCTAACTATAAAAACGATGTCGATGGTCTATCAAGATTAGAAGGCGTATTAGAAAGCATTAAGTCCGAAAACTATAAGGATTTCTTTGACAAAGCAACCGCTCTTCTAATAAATATTAATCTTGGTCATTTCTTTGATAATGGGAACAAAAGGATGGCATTGGTTACCTTTTTAGCCTTTGTCTTTGCGAACAATTATAGTACCATAGAAAAAGACAAGTACTTTTGCTCTGCTGAGATAACAAATATTTTTCCAAAATATATAAACTTCTCCGATAAAAGCACTGATCTATCAATTGAATTTACACTTTATCACCTAAGTATTATTATCGCTGATTACAGAAAATATGTTGGTTCTTACGATGAACTTAAGAAAAAAGTAAAAAGATTTATAAAATTATATCTCAAAAAAGTCTAACAAAAAGGAGGGACCATGAAAGTTTATGCAATTATAATTACTATTGTGACCATATTGGCCTTGGGCGTTGTCGGATACGGAGTTTGGGCGGGACAAAAAATCAGCGCTAATATTGTGTCATTAGAAAACCAAAACAAGAAAGCGACAGATGACTTAAAAAGAGTTCAGCAAGAATACAGCGATTCAACCCAGGAAATAAAAAATCTAAGCCAGCTTCTCAGAGAAACGAGCAGTTCTTTTATCCATCCGGGAAATTATAGCGTAATAAGTTTTAACGCAGTAACCATGGAAAAAATTGATCAACAAATCGCACAAATTAAGAATGCTTACATTAAAAAAGATGTGCAGCAAAAATGGTCCGCATTTCAAGATAGCATGCTCTTAAATGATTATCGAGGGGTAATAGCAACTATCACTGATAATATTAGCAATCTAGCCGTAGAACCAGCACCATCCCAATCACCATCTCTTCAGCCGCAGAAGTAATTGGATTTATAAGAAAATCAAGAAATAAATCCCTTGACAAAGCCGTTTTTTTGTGATAAAATGATAGTGAAGTTTGTACCTAAAAAATCAGTTAAAAATCAGCGGCACCGGCTTAAGGGTGCAGAAAAAAGGAGGGAGTAAGAATGCCAAAGAAAAGAAATCGTGCCGGAAAGCCGTATCAAGGTCACGCATCCAATCAGTCGGATTTGACGCTCCAGTTGTGCGTGAAGAAAAATTGTGTGGGAGCCAAAGAAGCCAAAGCAGAACTCATCCGCCGTAACAAACCCCTTCTCCCGCCGGAAGTTCCCACTTTTGTCATCAAAGAGCCCCCCGTTGATAAACTGGATAAAAGGATGACCGTCATCGAAGAAAAATCGGAACCTCTGTCTCCGGTCGAAATGCTAATAGAAAAAATCAAGCGCGGACATGAGGATGAAGATCAGGAGGTCTCCCACAACATCAAGTCTGTGGCCTTGGGGAACATTGCAGCGCTCGTGCGCATGCTCAACAGCTTGCTCGCCGACAAAAATCTGGCCAAAGCAAAAACGCTTATCTCGGCAATGAAAAGACTTAAAGCTGCAGCAAATCGGCTTAAGAGCTACATCGACGATAAATGCGGAGATGTGCCAACAGAGTCCCAGAAAAAAAGCATCCGGGGACGCCTTGAACGCCTTGAAGAGACATGCTTCGAGGCCTACTCCTCGCTCGGATCAACAGATGAACTCGAGTATAACCGCTTAATAAGCTACTTCAAACCATGCTGGGAGTTCATCCAGCAGTAGACGGGCAATAATGCGGACAAGCTTGCTAATACAGCCTCCGCGGACTCCATATCCGTGTGAGGCTTTTTATTTTGCCTAAAATATGCTAAATTCAAATGATCTATTTTTTTGATAAAAAATTGATATAATGATTAACATAAAGGGAAAAGGCATTCAAAAAAATGAGATGAAACAGTTTTTTTTAATGACAGTTGGATATTCCCAAACCGGAAAATCTACATTTATAGAAAAGGTGTTAGATAAGATTCCTGGTATTTTTGTTCGCGTTAGGTCTGATGACATCAGAAATTTTTTGAACGCTAATTACTCTGTTTTTAAAGATGACAACACAGTAAAAAGCAAGGTCTATTGGCCCAAAGAAGACACCGTGAAAAAAATCCAAGGCACTCTAGTAGAATCAATGCTCAAAGAAGGCGCTTCGATAGCGCTAGACTCATGCAATATGGTTTTGAAAAAAAGAAGCGAAAACCTTAGAACAGTAAAAAATATCAACCCTGATATCAAAACTATCATCGTCCGCGTCAAAATCCCAGAAAGCAAGATCTATGAAAACCTAAAAAAGGCTGACCAAGAATATATCTCTCGGGGAGAAAAACCTGCCTGGGTGGACCTTTATGAAAAAGTGCAAAAGGGAAGATTTGAAGAGCCAAGCCCAGAAGAAGCAGACTATTTTATTATTTATAATTGGGATAATCTAGACGAAGTGATTAATAAAATAAAAATGGTTATAATCGCATAAAGTGCTATAATAAAATAAAAACCCGCCTAAGAAATATGTCATATTTAATATTAGTTCGTCATGGAGAATCGCGTTGGAACCTAGCCAATAAATTTACTGGCTGGGTAGATGTTCCTTTGTCACGCCACGGCGTGGCTGAAGCGGTCGAGACGGCTAAAAATCTCAAAAATATTAAAATTGACCAGGCCTTTGTCTCTCGCCTGGAAAGAGCGCACGAAACCCTGACTATTATTCTATCCCGGCAAGAAATGACGGGCATTTTCCTTCATCATGATGAGAAGAAAGAGAATTGGTACCTGCCTGATTTTCATTCTAAGAAAAATGAAATCCTGGCTCATTCAACTCGTGCACTGAACGAACGCTATTATGGCAAATTACAAGGACTTAATAAAAACCAAGTCCGCAAAAAATATGGCGAAGAAAGGGTTCTGCAATGGAGAAGGGGTTATGCGACCCGTCCTCCGGGCGGAGAAAGCATCGAAGATGTTTATAAGCGCGCTATTCCCTATTTTACAAAAAGAGTTTTGCCATTATTGAAACAGGACAAGAATGTAATTCTAGTTAGCCATGGCAATGTCATGAGAACTATTTTAAAACACATTGAAAATATTCCGACAGATTATCTGCCCCATTTGGATCTGCCGCCGGGCAAACCGATTATTTACAATTACGGGAAAAAAGGATTTTCCCGTACAGACGGTTTATTTGGATTCAATCGCCCATTGCTTTGGGATCATGAGAGGAAATAAAACTTTTTACCAATTTTTCTGCTTCTTTAACGCTATTAACAAGGTTGATTTCTTTATCTCTCTTAAACCAGGTCATCTGGCGTTTGGCATATTGGCGGGTGGAGAGTTTGATTTGATCAGCAACCTGCTGAATGTTTGATATTTGTAATTTGTCATTTGTAATTTGTTTGTAATTTGTCATTTGTAATTTGGAATTTGCAAAGAGCGGCCTCCACTCTTTGTAGCCTATTCCTGTCATCGCTTCGCTTTTCCACCCATATTTTTTCGCTAACATTTTAACTTCATTTTCCAACCCCTCTGTAATCATTTTCTCAACTCTTTGGTCAATCTTTTTATGCAAAGTTTCGCGGTTTATTTTTGGTGCGATTTTTAGAACATCATATTTTCTTTTCCCCTTTTTCCTTGAATCGCTGAATTTTTTCCCCGTCGTTAAACAGTATCCCAGTGCACGCTCAACGCGGCGTTTATTTTTTAAATCAACCATCTTCAATGCCTGCGGGTCAACTTTCCCTAAAAGCTGAACTAGATTCTCAAGTTTTTTAGTTTTGAGTTGTGGCTTTGAGATTTGAGATTTGAGATTTGAGATTGGTTGAAAACTAAAGTTTTCCACCAACGCATCTATATATAACCCTGTCCCTCCCACCACAAAAGGTACTTTTCCTCTATATATAATATCCGCAATTGCCCCCTCCGCGTCTTTTTTAAACTGCCCGACATTGTATCTTTCATTTGGACTAACGATATTTACCAAATGAACCGGAATTCCCTGAATTGTATTTTGTAGGGGCGCAATATATTGCGCCCTTTTATTGGGCAGAACATGTTCTGCCCCTACGATTTTATCAATATCTTTTGCGGTTCCTATATTCATAAATTTATACACCTGACGGGAATCCGCATTCACAATTTCTCCATTAAATTTTTTGCATAAATTAAGCGCCAGGCTGGTTTTACCCGAGCCGGTTTGACCACAAACCACCACGATTTTTGGCTTGTTTGACTTAATAGTTGACATATTATTTTTTCTATTATATAATAAGAAAACCGATAAATCAATCGGAAAAAACATACCGGAGGATTTTGCTAATGAATTTCAGAACAAACGCACCTTCAAAAGAAGAGATTTTCGACCTGATACGACAAGCACTGGGCGACCACGAACGAAACGATAATAAGTCGGGCGAAATCAGTATACCCGAACTATCAGGAATAATATATGCGCAAGGCATAACAACCGGCAAAGTGGTAATTGGGCCGGGAGTGCTCGCCGCTGGGAGATGCCGAATAATAATGTTTACCACAACCGGCGGCAAAAAGAAAGTTAAGCTAACAGAAATCAGACCGCTAAAAATCTCGTCCTGCGAATCCAAGCGTGATTCGAGGCCGGAAATCAATCTCGGCAAAACAGATGCTATGACAACAGGCACTGCCATGGCAACATAATAAGGCTCTCATTTCATTAAAGAAATTAAACCGTAAAAAAAGCCTCCGGAAAACTGGGGGCTTTTTATTGTAAAAATTTTTTCAATTTCTGCTATAATAAAAACGTGGCTGACAATCAAAATATAAAGACAAAAGCTTTTTATTGGTTTGATTTAATTTTAATAACGATTAATTCGTTACTGCTGATTTTTGATTACCTGAAAATAATTAAGAGCGTTGATCTGACACCTTTTTTAATTTTCTTTGCGGCTATAGGAACCATTCCAGTGCTCTACTCTGCTATCAAAGCCCTAATCCAAAAGAAAGTAACCGTGGACCTATTAGCTAGCATTGCTTTGATCTTTTCATTAGTAAATGGCGAATGGCATTCAGCTGTTTTTATCAATCTAATGATTGCATCTGCCAGAATATTGAGCAATATTGTACGTGATCGTTCCGACAAAGCCTTAAAAAGCCTGATTAAGCTTCGGCCCGAAAAAGCATATATCAGAAAAGGTGATAAAATCATTGAGGTTGGTATTAAAAAAATAAAAATAGGCGATCTAGTTTTGGTCCAATCGGGTGAGACTGTACCGGTAGATGGGGTAGTCATCGAGGGAAAAGCGACCATTAATCAATCCTCACTAACCGGTGAATCAGCTTCCATTTTTAAAACTATCGGAGATAATGTCTTTAGTTCTACTATAAATGAACAAGGTACCATTATAATAAGAGCCGAAAAAGTCGGTAAGGACACGACACTAGAGCAATTTATCCGGCTGGTTGACCAGGCCCAGACCGAAAAACCCCCCATCCAAACGATCGCTGATAGGTTTGCTGGCTGGTATGTTTTTATAGCTATAATTGGCTCTCTTCTAATATTACTGGTAACCAGAAGACCAGAATTGGTTTTAACTATACTGCTGGTTACCTGCGCTGATGACATTGCTGTAGCCGTACCTCTCGCCTTCTCAGCTAGCATGGCCAAGGCTGAAAAACGCGGCATGATTGTCAAGGGTGCCAGCTATTTAGAGGCTTTAAATAAATTAAAAATTTTAATCACCGATAAAACTGGGACTCTGACTTATGGAAAGCCGGAAGTAAAAGATGTCTACGTATTTAATAAGATGCCTCAAAAACTTTTCTTAAAATACTTAGCTTCGACCGAAGGAAATTCAGATCATCCATTAGCTCGAGCTATTGTAGAATATACCAAAAGAAAAAAGGCAAATATAATTGATGCTAAAAGATATCAAGAATTTATTGGCAAAGGAGTTAAGGCCGAAATAGGAGGCAAAAAGACGATTGCCGGAAAACATACTTTCCTAACCGAAAGAGGCTTCGAAATCTCAAAAAGAGACCACGATAAAATTCATGCGTCCGAAAAGGATGGATTTATGACTGTGACGTTAGGAATAAATAGTAAGGTAGCAGGCTTTGTTACTTTGCAAGATCGCTTAAGAGAAGAAGCGGTTCCCTTCTTTAAAAAATTACCAAGGTATGGCATTGGTGAAACTGTGATTTTGACCGGCGATAATGAAACTGTCGCAAAGAGAGTTGCTCAAAGGCTCAAAGCTACTCATTTTTATGCTAATCTTCTACCCGCTCAAAAACTAGATCATATTAAAAGATTGCTAAGTAAAAAATATAAAGTCGCCATGATTGGCGATGGGGTCAATGATGCCGCTGCGCTTTCATTGGCTGACATCGGTATCGCCATGGGAACTATTGGTACTGATGCGGCCATTGAATCTGCTGACATAGCTATCATGGATGACAAATTATCTAAAGTAATTCAACTTTTGAAAATTGCTAAAAAAACTAATCGGGTCGTAGTACAAAATTTTGTCATCTGGGGGGTAATCAACGGTATCGGGCTTACTCTCACATTTGCCGGGATTTTGAAGCCTGAAAGCGCAGCGGCATTTAATTTCGTAACTGATTTCTTTCCGATTTTAAACTCATTTAGATTGTTTCGATAACCCCCCTTCCAATCCCCATGAATTAGCTTTGGTGATTTTAATATCAACAAAGTTTCCGATTTGTAGGGGCAGGGTTTCCTCGCTCGAGATCCTAACATCTTTTAACCCTTCTGTTCTACCAATAAAAAATCCTTTCTTGCCCCGCCTCTCGCGAGAGGCGGAGTGAACTTTTTTGTAAATCAAAACTCTGACTTTTTTGCCGACTAATTTTTTATTGTTTTTTAAAACACTTCGGGCTAAAACTTCATCGTTGAGATACCTTTTTCGTCTTTCTTTTTCCGCATGCGAAACATCATCCTCCATTTTCGCTGCGACAGTTCCAGGGCGCGGAGAATATTCGGAAATAAAAATCATATCAAAACCAGCTTTTTCCAAAAGCTTAACCGTATTTTGAAACTGCTTTTCAGTTTCACCTGGAAAGCCTACGATAATATCAGTCGTTATAGCACAATCGGGAATTTCTTTACGAATCTTTTTTATGATTTTCAGGTATTGCTTAGCCGTATAATGTCGATTCATTTTCTTTAATACCTCATCATCACCGGATTGAAGTGGCAAATGAATGTAATGACAAAAATGCTTTGAATTCTTTAAGAAATCAATCAGCTCATCACCAAAATCTTTAGGATGATTGGCATAGAAACGGATCCAGTGGTCGCCATCAAAAAGATCAATCTTTTGTAGAAGACTAACAAATTTAGATTGTTTTGAGATATTGGATACTGGATATTGGATATTTTTCTCTTTTTCTTCAATATCGAATATCGAATATCTAGTATCCTTAATTCCGTAGGAATTAACATTCTGTCCTAGCAGGGTAATTTCTTTATAACCCTTCTTAACCAATTCTTCCACCTCTCGCAAAATATCTTCTTCCGGCCTACTAACCTCATGTCCTCTTGTATGCGGCACCGCGCAATAGGAACAAAAATTATCACAACCGGTCATTATCGGCAGGTATGCCGATACTTTTGAACTATAACTTGGTTGAATATCTAGATAGTTTTTAGAGTCTATAATGTTTTTGGGATTTTTGAGACTTTTGGGATAGAGCTCTTTATTTAAAAACTCTTCCAGCTCTTGAATATCTTTTATCTCAAATACTAGGTCTACCTTTTTTGAAAGCTTCTTCTTGTCAGATTCAAGAATACACCCCGTAACTATAATAAATTTGTCTTTAGATTTGAGATTTGAGTTGTGGTTTTGAGATTTAACATTTGAGATTTGAGATTGCCATTCGTTTATTTTGCCCAATATCTTATGTACCGCTTTTTCGCGCACTGAACAAGCAAAAGCAATGATAATATCAGCTTCTGCCTCACTCGAAGTTAAGCTAAACCCATGAGAATTAAAAACAGAAGCGGCTCTCTCCGCGTCGCTCACATTCATATCACAGCCGGTTATATAAAGAAAATACTTCATACCTAGATATTTTATCAGAAAAAATACTTTTCATAAAGAAACATGTCCAAAATAACCATTGACGAAGTCAAGTCTATATGATAGAATATCTGCTAGTGCTACGTATTTTATGCACATTACAAATTCGAGGAGGAAAGTGACATGTTGCACATACACGGTGGACTATCATCAATGCAAAACTTGGTTATTCTCATCAAAAAAAGAAGAAGGGAAAGATTGATCAAGGATTTCAAGAAAATGAGAGATGGATTCCAAGCCGCTTTAAGTCTGGGGGATGATAAAGCATTAACGGAGATAGGATCATATTTCCGCATCCTGCGTAACGAGTTGGAGCGTCGCGGGATTCCTTTGTCCACAATCCACTGAGGCATTCCCCCGTTTTCTTACTCCATTCAGTGATATCTCGTTATGTCTGCAAAGGGTTCAGGAACATCATGACAACACCTTTGTTTTAAAAATGCCACTCGAGAAAAGAGGCGATCAGAATCGAAAAGCAAGTTGTAAGGCAAGCAAGATTGATAATTCATCAGGCAGCCAAAGGCGCAAGCAGCCTCATCGAGGTCCGAGAGAATCTGAGTAAGATGTTTGGCGAACAATCCATCATCATACTCCAGCGCAGGTTGGCAATTAATGACAAGGAGGATGAGCTGCGTTCTCACTTCTTGAGGCGAATTTGGAATTTTCTTTTTTCGCCACCTCGATCGAAAGAAGAAATCGCCCACGACATCATCCTAAGGACGATGAAAGAAGATCTCACGAAGGCAAAAAGGCAGTTTAAAATCATCAAAGCTGCGATCATCATCTTTGGTGATGTAAAGAGGGGCGACATCGACGGAGACGACGATATACAACTCTCTCCGTATAAGTTTCTATAGCAACATATCTTCTGGGTTGCTACATAAAAACGGCAGTTTATCGCCGTTTTTTTAATACTCATTTTTAGTCCACCCAAGGCGGATCTAGGAATCTATTTTTTGTCTTTTATCTCTTTCTTGATTCTCTCTATAAACTCTTTGAGATCAAGAGAACCGAGATCTCCGTCTTTTTTGGATCGAATCGAGATCTTGCCAGATTCTTTTTCTTTTTCACCAACTATAATCATATAGGGCACTTTTTCTAGCTCGGCATTGCGGATTTTCTTGCCCAGCGATTCGGCTTTTTCATCTATTTCAACCCGAATTTCTTCGTCTTCCAATTCCTTTTTGATATTTTCAGCATAAGGGATCATATCATCGTTTACCGGCAGGATTTTAACCTGTACTGGGGCGATCCAAACCGGAAATTCACCAGCATAGTGTTCAATTAAAATACCGATGAAACGCTCCAGTGAACCATAAATAACTCGATGAATAACTACTGGTGTTTTCTCTGATCCATCGCTATCGACATATTTAAGATCGAATTTTCTAGGAAGCTGAAAGTCTAATTGGATCGTACCTGTTTGCCATTCTCTTCCCATGCAGTCTTTCATCATAATATCTAATTTTGGTCCATAAAAAGCACCTTCTCCAGAACCAACATAATAATCTATTTTCTCTTTTTTCAAAATTTCTTCCAGATCTCTTTCAGCGCGATTCCAAGTTTCAACATCCCCCATAAAGTCAGTTGGCCTGGTTCCCAACCTGATTCTGAACTTTATGTTAAAAACTCCGTAAAAAAGCTTGGCGATCTCTAAAATGTTTTGATATTCAGAAGCAATTTGATCTTCAGTGACGAATATATGAGCATCATCTTGGGCAAACTTTTGTACTCGCAGCAATCCATTGAGCTCACCTGATTTCTCATGACGATGCAAAGCATCACAATCAGAGTATCTCAAGGGTAATTCTCGATAACTATGATTAGTTTGCTGATAAATCATCATCGCATTTGGACAATTCATCGGTTTAAGACAATAAGCGCCGTCTTCGCCCATATCACAAACAAACATGTAATCTTTGTAGTGATCCCAATGCCCCGATTTTTCATAAAGCTGTTTCTTATTGAGAAGTGGCGTAATGGTCTCCAAATATCCCCTATTCTTGTGTTCTGTTCTCCAAAACTTTAGAAGCTCGTTAATTATTACTGTACCCTTTGGCAGCCAATAAGGCATTCCCGGCGCAGTTTCTGACAAAAAGAATATGCCGAGCTGAGGCCCAAGCTTTTTATGATCCCTTTTCTTGGCTTCTTCAAGCATTGCTAAATATTTATCCAAGTCTGTCTGGGTGGCGAATGCCACTCCATAAATTCTAGTTAGCATCTTGTTTTTTTCACTTCCCCGCCAGTAAGCCCCCGCCAAAGAAATCAATTTAAACTCACCAATTTCAGATGTATTTTCTACATGAGGACCCCTGCATAAATCCACAAAATCTCCCAGCATATAAACTGAAACTTCTGTCTCACCATCTTTCTCCAAATCATCAATCAGTTCTAATTTATAAGGCTGGTCTTTAAATAAACCCATCGCGTCAGCGATACCTAATTTTTGATTTTTGATTTTTGATTTTTGATTTTTCAATTCCCTCATCTTTTGCTCGATTTTGCCAAGATCCGCATCGGTTAAGGGATTTTTAAAATCAAAATCATAATAAAACCCATTCTCTATCGCCGGGCCAATGCCAAACTTGGTGTCGGGATGCAACTCCAATACCGCCGCGGCTAAGAGGTGGGAGGTGGAGTGGCGCATGGTTTCTAAAGAATTATTTTCTTGTTTCATAGACTTTTTATAATATCATGATTAAATGAACACAGGAATAAATGAATAGAAAAGATTGATCTTACTTCAATCATTTATTCATGTAATCATTTAATCATATAAAATGTTTTCTTTCAATAAAAAAACCGGCCATTGCTGGCCGGGTTGTGTTCGTGTGATAAAGATATTTGTGATTAAAAGATATCAAAAACTTTTTTAAGAAGTTGTTTGACCGGTGGTTTCTTTGGTTCCACTGGCACAACTACCTTATGACCGCAGATGAACACTTGCCACGCTTGAAGCATCGCAAGTTCCGCCGGGTGACGGTTGGTGGAAAAGGTCACATCGCAGAGGTGAATTTCATAGGGCTTTTTGGCGCCCTTGCCCTCAAGTAGAACCCTAGGAAACCAACTCTCGGGAAAATCCCTTCCTTCACGGGACTCGACTCCTGCAAAGCGGCCCGTGCGCGTTTCTTCTCGCGTTTCATCCGGCAGACTCGCGTTATTGTTGACGGTTTGCACGAACTTGAACGAGCCATCAATGGTTTTCGCGGCCGCGATCTCTTCCACTTTAACCAAGTAAACGGCTTGGATAAATTCCTTTTTCGTGAAAGATGCAGCGCAAGTCATCTGATCCGTTATAACCCCGAAAGCTCTCATGAGGCCCGCGTCATACCTGACAATGATAGTCTGAGTGTTCATGCCGGGAAAGACTATTGTGTTATAGTAAACATCTATGCTCTCGGCATTGGCATTAGGGTCCTGAATTGTCGACAAAATCTCGTCGATATCCGCCCGATCTGCTATTCTTTCTATTCTTGCCTGCGAAACTATCCCGGGTGTTCCGGTTGCCGGACTACATTCTTTTAGCTCGGCCATTGTAATCGACGCCGTAAACAAAACCACCAGCGTCGCCAATACAAAAAATGTTTTCTTCATTCCGTTTCCCCCTTTTGTTTATTTTTACTTGTATCATCAAGCCATTTGGGCGAGATAAAAAAGTCAAAAAATCTATTTAGTTTTTAAAGTACATCATATCAACTAAATCTTAGCATACTTAAGCCTTTTTTGTCAATAACCAGCTTTCTAGTTACTTTCTAGCTACTCAAACAAAAAAGTTATGTTATAATTGTAAGAGTAATTAAAAAATATGGCCAAGACAAAAAAACTTCTTCGAAGTAAAAAAGACCGATTTCTGGGAGGTATCTGCGCTGGAATCGGTGAATACCTGGATATTGACCCAACAATTATTCGGGTTGTTTTCGCTTTATTAACCCTAGCAACAGGTATATTCCCGGGACTATTGTTTTATTTTATACTTTGGGTGATAATACCAGAATAGCATGTCATTCCTGTGCTTCTTATGTAATCATAAGAAAAACAGGAATCCAGGTTCTAAAAAATACATAGCCTGGATCCTTGATTTCCTGTCGGAGTACCGAGCAGGAGTTCAAGGATGACAGTAAAAGTGTATTTTCTGGATCCCCACTGGAGTTTATCCCGCACTTGATGCGGAGCAGGGATGACAACTAAAAAGTATTTATCAAATAAAATAAAAATAATAATTTTGGAGGGTAAAATAAAAATGGCAAAAAAGAAAAAAACCACATCGAAAACACAACAACGAAGAGGCGGGAAAAAAATTGAAGAAATCGAAAAAAATGCTCGCGATTTTAAAAATATTTTTTCCGAATTCGGCGAAGCAGTATCAAGTATCATAAAAGATTCAAAATTGAGATCGGAAACCCAAAAAATCGGCGAGAGCATGGCTGGCGCAGGCCGAGCTTTAGTCGAAAGGATAAAAGATAGGGAAGTAAAAAAAGAATTCAGAGATGTAAAGCGCGCGGCGCAAAAATTTGGCAAAGGGGCTGCAAAAACCTGGAAAAAAAGCCAGCCACAAATAAAAAGAGTGGTAAAAAAGGCCACCAAAACCGTGACGAAAACAGTTAAAAAAATAGAGAGGAAAGTGGCTAAAAAGAAATAATTTAAGCCCCGAGGAATCGGGGCTTTTTGATTGAGAAAAAAATAAATTTGTGATAAAATATTCTAAACTTCGGGCGGTTAGCTCAGTGGTAGAGCGTTTCTTTGACGTAGAAGGGGAGTACCCGTTTCCCCTATTTTGTCGCTTAATAGAGCAAAAAATAAGTCATTGATGGTCTAAAAACTTATTGAGATTAATGACCACTTCCATGTCGCCATTTATCCAATAATAAATCCCATAAATTAGGGACACTGCATTTTAAAACCTCGCTTATTTTTAATATTTTATACTTTTAGATTATCATATCTAAATTAAAGTTGCAAGGTTTATTAATTCAACATCGGCTCTTAACATACTTGACGGAAGCTGGCGTAAATATGCACATGTCATGCGAATATCCTTGTGCCCCATAAGCTGTTTAACTCGCGAGATGTCGCTTCCGCCATTGAGAACATTAACAGCAAATGTGTGGCGGAATTGATGTAAATGAAATTTAATCCCTGTAAACTTAATTATAGTTTCAATCATATGCTTTAGTCCATCGGCTGTCAGTGCTTCATCTCCCTTTGTGGAGACCCATAAATATTCAGTTTTACAACCATATTTTTTTCTCTCGTCAATATAATCTTCAAGAGCTTGAATCGCTTTTGAATTCAATGGGATTGCTCGCGATATTTTTGATTTTGAAGTTTCGCCATTTATATATAAGAGCTTGCGTTGCATATCAACATCATATAGTCTTAGACCCAAAAGCTCTCCCTTTCTTATTCCATCGTTTAATAATATTGTGCATATTGCATAATTCCTTTTTCTAACTAAACTATTTTTCCAATCAATATTATAACCAACAGCTGTAAATATTTTTTCTACCTGCTCTTTTTTCAAATAGCTTCTATTGTTATAATTAACTTCTGGATAGGCTATGCCCAAAAATGGGCTTTCTTTTAGCTTGCCTGTTGCCCGCAACCACTTGAAAAATGTATTTAATTTACTCCTATATGTGGCAATTGTGCTTTTCTTAACACCCTTCTTCTTTATATGGCCATTACTGCCGACTCTTCGCTCTCGTGTTTCCAATCTTCTGAAAAATTCTGTCATCATTCTTGAGTTAAGCTCTTTTAGTGTAATTTCAGGCATTATCTTCAGAAAGGTATCAAAAGCGGTTTTATATGAATTCAAAGTTGCATCTCTTTGGCGAGTTGAATATCGTTGTTCAGTCATAAATTGTTCGTGTAGAGATTGCAAATCTTTCATCGTTTTGTTTTATTTAATACATATTTGTTGTAAAATAGTGTCAGGCACTATGAGATATGGTTTGGGCGGCTAGCTCAGTGGTAGAGCGTTCGCTTGACGTGCGAAAGGCCACAAGTTCAATCCTTGTGCCGCCCATTTCTTTTTTTGCCTCACGATAGCCATCTCGCCTCATGGCTTCTATGTTCTTATTTTCACTCCCGCAAAGCCCTTTTATATAATCCAAAACTGCCACCTCATCAAAACTGATTTGAGGAACTACTTCAGCTAGGAACTTTTGATTGATATGAATATTGAATTTCATATTTTTTATTTTTAATGATATTTTTGGCCAACTAAAAAGGAGCACCCCGTCGGATACTCCCCTCATTACTTAAATAGTAGCACACTTTTTTGCTAGTCACTGTGACTCACACAGACAAAATAGCTCTAATAACTTAAAAAAGAGCCTTGTACCTGTCTTGGCCATCGGCCTCAATTATCTCATGGCCTATCTCTTTTATCGCATGTTCATTTATTCCCCTTATTGAATCACTGATTGATTTTTTGTCCCTTCTTGTCCCTATTCTTTCTTCTTTCTTCATTGCCGCTCTGGTTTCTAAACCTCTATGCTTATAAGCATTTGTTTTAACCTCTTCGCTCCAATCAAGCTGGATTTCTTGGTAAATATCTTCCCAAAAATGCCACAACCTTCCTTTTTTAAGGACAAAAAAGAATTTGCATATTGCATATGCCTTATCCTTCTCGCTATATTTATGAATTATTATATTATTATTTTTTTCTAAAAGGGTGCCATTATCAAGAAACTTTATCTTAATTTTCTTTAGGATTTTTTTATCTTTTTGTTTATTAAATTTATTGACGAATTTGCTTGGTATAACAGTAATCCCACAAGAAAAGGGTTCACGCTTGAGATGTTCTGGGATATCTAATCCATATTTTTTGTATGTGTTCATAATACTATTTAAGCATTGATATAGCTCATCTGGTTCATCTGCTACGCTTTCTATAAAACCTTCCCGTTTTAATTTTTCAAGAATTAATATAAAAACTTCTCGTCCACATTCACATTGCTTAAAATCATCAACAGAAAAACCCATTGAAATATTACTGTCTTTATTGCCAGTTATACTTCTAACAAACTCATCTTCTTCATCATCCAATGAATTTATGTGATAAAGCAGTCTAGCGTTTATAAAATCTAAAATTTTTTCTTCTTGCTCTTTGATATTGGGCATAAATTTGAAATAACCATTATTGTTTTTATTTTACCTTAAAACAGAAAATAACCAAAATATAATATGATATAAATCCCAATCAAAGTGGAAAATCAACTAAAAACACAAGAACCCTGATATTTTTTAAAGCCAGATTACTGCCCCAAACTGCAATCAATGCTTATTACCATCTCAACTTATAAGATAAGGATTAAAGCTACTGGAAAACACAAAATAATAAAAAGCAGAAAATAAAAGTGTAGCAAAAATTAAAAGAAAAAAGAAGAAGAAATTGTTTGAAAAGTTTCTCAAAATAGGAACTTTATAAAAAATATTTATTTGTTTTTCATTGTTTTTGTGATAGTATTGTAATTACAATTTATCAAACTAGCCTAAACCTTATTTACATAAGGCATGGTTATAAATTCCACTACTACATAGAGACGGGCTTCTGTCTTGTTATCATGTAGTAGTGGTTGCTAGCCGAAAGGTTAGCAGATGGTTCCGCAAGGAACTCATCGGCAAGCACGGGAGCCCCTTTTTGTTTTAATTAACTTACAAAAATGAATAATTTTTTAGAATCATTCACCATCATCATAGTATTCCTCGCAGTATTTCTTGTGCCTTTGGGGATAGGAGTATTTATATTTGTTGGTAAGCGTAAAAAGCGAAAGGAACATGACGAAGAAATAAGGAAACTGCCGACAGAGGAACAGCAGAAATATCATGAAAAAAGGAATTGGGAAATAATGTGTTTTGTAACTATGGTAGTGCCATTTTCAATTCTAATAGCTTTAAAATACGACTTCTATCTTTCTATGTTAATAAGTTTAAGCATAGGAGCATTTAGCATGATAATAGCAAGCCTTTTTCAGAATAAAAATAAAAAATAGCATTATGAAAAACACAACAGAAAAACCATTTGCCTTTATAAAAAAATACCTAGCAGATATTCTTATCATAGTCGGAATAATGTCAATCTTATCTCCAATTATCATGGAGTCGGAAAAATGCCAGATTAATTACAAGAATGTTTGGCAAATAGGCACTTGTTCTGATGATTCTCCCTTGATAATTTTTGGCATCTTTATATTTATAGTCGGTCTTGATATACTGGTTAGGAAATACCTAGATAACAAGAACAAAAATGATTCCAATAGAAGAAACTAAAAAAGAAGTTCCTTACTGGAAAAAGGTAGGCGGAAAAGACCTGACCATGCTTTACAATGGGATAAAAATGATTTCAGGCATAGAAGTTGGAGAGCTTACGCTTCATATAATCTACGCTGAAGGAAAAGTGCAGATATCAAGCAAGGGAAAAACTATTTCAGAATACCCCATAGAAAAGCTGAAAGAAGCAAAAAAGGAATTTGAGAAGCTGATTAAATCCAATCCTGAAAGCAGAAGTTCTAAAAATGAGGAACTTCCAGCAAAGAAATTCCCGAAAGTTCCTGCCAAAAGCAATTTCATATTAGTTTTAGAGCCCAGCAAAGAATTAACCATATATGACACAAGAGGCAAGAAACCAAAGGAAGTCATGCAATTTCCACCCCGACAGTTCCACAGAGCCTACATTGAGCTTATGAAACTGCACTGTGGCAGAGATTAATAAAAAACAACCATGGGAGAAGAAAAGCCAGTCAAAAAATGCCCTAATTGCATAAAGATTGAAAAAGACCATGAAATTACAGAGAAATTCAGAAAGGAACTTGAAGAAGAGAAGAAATGGCTGACAAATGAAGCCCCAAAGGGATATTGCGGTATATCAAAAAAAGATGGCTGTGATTGGCTGACAACTGGCAGTTTTGCTGTAAAAAAAGAAGTGGATGGGTTTTTAATGGAAAGCAGGTCAGAAAGCGGAAGCGACTATATCATGCGTGTATCATGGGGTGACTTAAAAGAACTTTTAGATTTTTTAAAGGAAGATTATGAAATTATCTATGATAAAAACCAAAGGTATCAGCTAGTTATTGCAAAATCAGCAATTCAATTAGCGGAACTAACAGACGACAGGCCAAAAACTATAAAAATGTTTCAACCAAATCAGAAGGAAGAAGCATTGAAGATGCTGGAGAAATTTTCGGGGGAATAAGCTGAAAATTAATCTAAATAAAGCCTTGCTATAAAGGCTTTTTTTGTTTGCAAAAATAATAAATTCAAGTCCAATTTGGAATAATACGCTTTGGAATATATTATAATGCTATAAAAAACAAGAATGGAAAAAACATTATATTCAAAAGAGCATAAAGCTGTAGTTGAAAGGCTCAAGAAAGCCAGAGTGAAATCAGGCATGAGCCAAGAAGAAGCGTCTATCAAGCTGGGAAGAAGCCAGTCTTATGTATCAAAAATAGAAGCAGGCCAAAGGCGAATAGATGTTGTTCAGCTTAAGAAGTTTGCAAAAATCTACAGCGTTAAAATAGATTCTCTTATCAAATAATAAAATTATATGTGGGCAAAAAATCTTACAAACATCAATGGTGGAATATTCAGAACAATCAACGGCAATGCTGATGAGATGATTGGCGTCGGCAGATGCATGAAAGCTGGCTTCCCTTGCTCAAGAGCAGATGTAACCAACGGTAGATATGATGCCATCGTTGATGTCGGAAACGGAAAAATGTTGAGAATACAAATCAAAGGGACTTCAGGCGGAACCGTCAGCTTTACTGGGGGAGGAAGAAGCGGACAGCAGATAAGCAGAAGCGTGGCTCAAAGAACATATAAGTATACAAAAAAAGACTGCGACTTGATTCTCGTAGTGGATGGCAATGCTGGCGACTGCTATATAATCCCCATTGAAGATATTAAAGAATTCGGCTCTTCAAAATCATTGAGCTATCTGCAGAAATACAAAGAGAACTGGGATATTTTAAAAAGAATGGCTGGAGTTTAGCCTGCAAGAGCCCTCATAATGCTTTTTGCCACTCTCTCTACCACGGAAACTGTTACGGAATTGCCTGCCTGCTTGTATAAAGCGGAATCGGCTATATTCGCAGGAACTTTAAAATCTTTGGGAAACCCCTGAACTCTGAAGCACTCAAGAGGCGTCAGCTTTCTTGTCCCCTTCTTATCCTTGATTATAGGAACATTATGCCCCCCCATGCCCATATTGGCAGTAAGCGTCGGAAAGACGCCTTTTTTATTTTCTCTGACATACTTTCTCCTCCACTGATAAACTCTCCCCTCTTTCATGCCTGCATTTTTCAGCTTTTCATATAAGGGCTTGCCGTCATAATAATACTTTTCACCAACATTATCTTCCAGCAAGTCAGCTGCTTTTATTGTCAGCTCTATTGGATTTGGAAAGTCAAATTTCTCAATTAGATTTTTATCCTTGAATCCAATAATATATATTCTTTCTCTATTCTGTGGAACATTGCCGTATTCCATGCTGTTTAGAACTTTAGCTTTAACATGATAACCTAAATCTTCAAGCGTCTGCATTATTATCCTGAATGTTTTGCCGCCATCATGCCCTTTTAGATTTTTGACATTCTCCAGCAAGAATCCTTCAGGTTTTTTAGCTTTTATTATTCTTGCTATGTCAAAAAATAAATTTCCTCTCCCCTTTTCATCTTCAAAGCCCCTTCTATATCCAGCAATTGAAAATGCTTGGCAGGGAAAGCCAGCGAGAAGAAAATCAAACTCTGGCAAGTCTTCTATTCCGATTTTTCTAATATCCTCTACAACTAGCTTTGATGTTTTGAAGTTAAGGTCGTAAGTATTCTTGCAGTTCTTTTCAAAATCATTGGCAAAAACAGTTATAAATCCTGCTTTTTCAAATCCCATTCTTATTCCGCCTACTCCTGCAAATAAATCAAGAGTCCTAAACTGCTTTTGCTGTTTTTCTTCTTCTGGCTGATAGTCAAAGCTATGCCTTATTTCCACTACAACGCCCCTTATCTCAACCTCGTCGGCATATATAGGGAGCATTGACTGATTGGCAGGCTGAAGCCTGAATCTATTTTTTTCTTTGTATATTTTCTTAAGCGTAGCCTGATTCCCTTCCAGTACCGCAACTACTGTCTGGCCGTTTTCTGCAACAGACTGCTTCTTTATAACCACTGTATCGCCGTTGAATATCCCTTCTTCAACCATGCTATTGCCGAGAACCTTGAGAGCATAATACTGGCTGGAATTTTTTATCTTGTCTCCAGATATAGCTATTGTTTCGCTTCGCTCCTCTACTGCCTCTATGGGCTGTCCTGCAGTAATAGTGCCCAGTACAGGAACTTCCACAAAGCTGGGCTGTTCTTCTGGCTTCTTTAATTCAATTCCTCTTGCAGAGCTGCCGTGCTTTTCCAAGAATCCTTTCTCTACCAAGGCCTCTATGTGCTCGTGTACAGTTGAAAGAGCAGAAAGCCTGAAATGCTTTCTAATTTCTTCGCCAGTCGGAGATATTCCATTCTTTTTAATGTATTTTTCAATGCAGTCCAGTATTTGCTTTTGCCTCTTTGTTAGATTCGGCATGTTGATTATTGATTTAGATTATTTTTAGTGCTATATTCAATATAGCCGAAGATTCCCCGAAGTGCAATATACATTTTTTACAGGTTAAAATACAATATATGGATTGTTTTAATAAAAAAAAGCGAAGCGAGATAATGTCAAGAATCCGCTCCAAAAATACGCAAGCAGAGAAGCTGGTTTTCGGGGAGCTTAAGGAAAGAAAAATTTATTTTCAAAAGCATTACAGCAAGGCTGCTGGAAAGCCAGACATAGCATTGCCGAGAAAAAAGAAAGCGATATTTATAGATGGAGACTTTTGGCATGGGTATAAGTTTTCAAAATCAAATTCACGCCTACCGAAGAAATACTGGATTGAGAAAATAGAAAATAATATCAAGAGGGATAAAGCCAGCAAGAACATCTTGAAAAAGCAAGGGTGGAAAGTTTTGAGAATCTGGGAGCATGAGGTAAAAAAGGATTTAGAAAAAACAATTGATAAAATAGAGAATTTTTTTAAAAATAATTGAGAAGAAAAAATGATATGATATCTATCAATGAAGGCTATACTTTGGGAAATTTTCATGAACAGATAAAAAAACTTAAATCCAATACGGATTTTTTTCAGAATTTTAGTTATAGTTATGAGCTTAATATTCCAAAGCAAGAAGAATATAAATATGTTGACATGGAAGAAAAGACTATCAAGGCTTTTATTTTGGATTTTAGACCGTTCTTTATGACCAAAAGTAAATTTAATATAGACAAAATATGCAATTTGATAGCAAAAAATAATTATTTTAATGACAAAGCAATAGAAGAAAACACTAAAAAAATGAGGCTGTTTTGGAATCAACTTTTAGAAAGGAAGAAAAAAGATTTGGCATTTAATGGTTTAGTAATGAAGATTGGTGATAAGAGGATAAAGAGTGAAGAAAACCTTAAAATGTGGTTAAACGAGGAATATCACCACCCAGATAATAAAAAAATGTTGCCTCAAATAAAAAACAATATGTTTATGGAGCTATTATCAAAATCATCTTGGCTGGACTTACTTCAAAAACTTGGCCAACTAATAGTTTGGTTTGATAATGTAGTTATTTTAGAAATATTAAAAATTATAGTTAATAAATATGAAAATCAAAGAAACCCAAAAGAGAACTAGGTATATTATTGAAGTAATACCTAACAACCATGGATATAGATGAAAAAGCTCTAAATATTTATACTGATGGCTCCTCATATTCTTCTCCTAGGGTTGGTGGAACTGGGATATTATTTGTTAGTGTAGATTCTTCAGGAGAAGAAATAACAGAAGAATTCCCATCATATATAGCTTATGCAGGGGCAACCAATCAACAGATGGAATTACAGGCTTCAATCCTAGCTCTCAAAAAAGCACTCAAAATGGATATTTCTATCTATTCAAAAATAATCATCTACACTGACTCATTATATTTGGTTGAAAATTATAAAAAAGCAATATACCAATGGTCTCAACAAAAATGGAAAAGAAGCTCTGGGGCTCCTGTGCTAAACGCCGAACAGTGGAAAGAGTTAGGCAAGACAATCAAAAAAATTTATGATACAAAATGGAAAAAAGTAGAGTTTAAATGGGTTAAGGGACATGCAAAAAATAAATATAATAAAGCGGTTGATAAGTTAGCAAAACAATCAACCAAAATACCAATTCAGAAAAGAATTAGTATAGTAAAAACAAGAAGAAAGAAATTCAAGAATTCCAAGGTTGTTATTGGTAGCGTAAAAATGCAAGGACAAAAAATATCTATTTATATTGTTAATGATGAATATTTAAAGGTTCATAAAATTAATAGGTATAGATATCAAGTCGTTTCTAAAAAAAGTCCGTTCTATAAATATACTGACTTTATCACATCAAGGGAATCTCTTCGTGCAGGACATTACTATTATGTCAGATTTAATAAAGATAATAATAATCCGTTAATACTAAAGGTTTTTCATGAGATTGAAAATAAAGGATAAGTAATTACTTGCCAACCGTAGAGTAAGTTTTAAAAATTACAAAAATTTTTTTGATTGCCCAAAAACACAGATGGACTTAAATACAGAACAACCATAAAAATTTAGAATTCCAAAGCGAAGTACGCCCCCTATCACATTTTGAGGCTCTCAAGCATTTGTCGGGACAGGAACTTTCATGGCTATTTTCGGTTTTTGGTTAGGTATTTTGAGGAACTTTTTAGACCATATGGTCTATTTTTTATCCCAAAACAAAAAGGCGAGCAGCAGTAATTGCTCGTCTCTTGCTTGGATTTTTACCTAATAACCCTACACCATAAGACCCATACGCTTTTTTAACGAGAAGCGGACTCAATTGAGTTTATGAAGCTGTATTTACTACAATACAGTTTTTCAGATTAGCTTTTGCTGTTCCTCTCCAAGGAAAGGTTTTTTTATGCCCTCGTTTTCATTTGCAACATTTGAAAGCCAAACTTCCGAGGATTTTATCGCACTCCTTTTATATTCAGTCGCGAACTGAAGCAGAGAGCGTGGCTTGAAATTATTTTAGGTACCGAGGGCTATCAATAGGGCTTTCATAGTAATTTTCCTTATTGATATTAATTATATACTAGCACAAAATACTTCATTTTGCAATCCCCTTTTTTTATGGAATATTTTACTATTGTCCCAAAAACAGTTATATATGGGACAGCATTTTTGAGGAACTGCAACAGGTTTATAACTTATCAATTTTTGGTATGGTTTTTGGGACAAAGAAAAAAGCACATTCCTTTCGGTTTGTGCTTTTATGTGAAGTTGCGAGAATGCTGAACCCATTAAATCACATCGCGAAATATGGGCTTCAGATGTGCCTTTATCTTTTCAAAGGCAACACTGTTGATAAAAGAGGCGTTTCGGGGGTGTCTCTCGGGGTCTACGGGACAGCCATCCGCCTGCATAAATCCGAAAGTAGTCCGTATCTCCTGCTCTATTTCGGGAGTCCGACCGAGAATTCGCTTTGACTCAAACTGCACATGAGCATGAACAAAATCATCGTCGGACAGCTGGCGGATTCTTTCAGCTTCGGGATGCTCGCTTCCTTCAGGCAATAAAGACTTGGCAACATCTGCCTTTACCTCAAAGGAAACGAAAACATTTACAACTTCGGCATTTTTATCGGCCATAGTTCACTCCTTTCTATTCTTATCCTCCGCAGTGGGTTCTTTTCATCTCCATGTAGTAGTCTCAGCAGGATTGGCAAGCGATATTGTGCTTATCCTTTGTTGTGCCAGCCGTCATGTGGGCAAGAGCACGATTAAGGGCTCCGTCAAGGATTTCAGCACCTAAATTCCCAAAAAAAGCATCAATATCTCGCTTGCAATCTTCGCAAGCATATTCCTTTTCTGTCATTTTTATCTCTCCTCTTTAATGTGCATATCAGCACAGGGTACTACTAATATATCAAAAAACCGCTTGGTTGTCAAATTTCAGAGCATAAATAAGCCAAAAAAATAAAAAACCCACAATGAAATAATTTTAAATAATTCATTGTGGGTAGAAATCAACAGAAGTTGTTAAGACATGGACATGATTGAATTCGGAAAACCATTAATGGTTTTGAAAGTAATCCGAATTTCTTTTTCTTGGCCTTTCCTCTGCCTTTTTTCAAAGAATAGAAGCTGAACTGCGATGTACTCATGGATACCCATATCATAGTTCAGTATCGCCTCTATCCTGTATGCCCCCCTGACAAAGCCGACCAGTGTGTCATACTCGCAGTGAGTTCCGTCAAAGTACTTTGCTAATCCCTCGTCACACGTCTGGTAGTCGGATTTGTGTTCGGGATGCAGGTGCATAGCAAGCACCGCATTGATAAATCGCAGTGCCTCATGTATGCCATAGCAATTACGGAGTTCCTCCCTTTCCTCCATCAGTTGCCGAAGCTGTGTGTTAAACAGAATGTTAAAGCGTTTAATCACCATGATTTCTCTCCTTTCAAGAGCAGGCTCATTGCGGCCTGTTTTTTTATTTACTTCGGAATTCCACCCTTTTCTTTTGATTCAAAAACAATAATGGGTGTTTGTCGCATAAATCCTTGGGAAATTTCTTCTTTTGTTGCGATATCAGCAAACTGATATACTATTACAGCGGGGGAATCTTCTCTCCAAGAAGAAAAAATCATTGAGCGTAAAACATAAATTGCCCCGCACTCGCCTAAATTTCTTTTCAGAAAAAGATTTTTTCCCATGCACTGGAATGGCTTTGAGGGAGTCTTGCTATTAATTACTTTTAGAATCACTTCTATTTCCCTTGCTTCGCTATCCAGTTCCTTTTTTCTCAGCTTATACTGAGAAATATGATGCTTTTCTAGGGATAGAGGCGCCCCGAGACAAATAGTCGCCCCGACAAAAGCAATGTCAAGAGCGGTATCGGAGAATGCTGATTCCGCAACTTCTTGAGTCATAGTCAGTGCTGTTAAAGCACTGCTTGAAACTTTTATTAATTCCTTGCCTATACCAGAAGCCATATTTCACCTCTCCCGTCTAGGGATTTCACTCGGCTAAAAAGCCATAAGTGGTTGCCGTCTCGGCAACAATCTGATTAAAAAACTAATTTCAATCAAACTGTTACCGAGAATGCTTTTTAAGGTTCTTTGTAATGAATATACCAAAAAACCACCTTGTTGTCAAATTTCAGAGCATAAATAAGCCAAAAAAGACAAAGAAAAAAGACCTACTTGTCTCTTTGACTTTCGGTCTTTTTGTTAAGGCGATGATGTTGGGGTTATTCAAGGCCTTCGGGATAGAATTTTGTCCACCTTTTTATGAATGCTTTTTCCAGCTCACTTTCATTCTGCCCCCGAGCCGCACCCATAAAAACGTTGTAGTTATCGGAAAGGTAGTCCAATTCTTTTCTTTTGGCAGTGGCAAGTTTTTTTATCATTGCCTTTTCCAGCATTACCTCTACCTTCTCCAGTTTCTCCTCGCTGAATATCCACGAAACCCAGTCATCTGCCTCTTTGTAGTTCCAGAGAACGTGACCCACCATTCCCCATATTTCTGCCAGAAAAAGCAGTGGGTAGCCGAGCAGGTCTTTGTAGGTTAGTTTGCCGTAGTAAAGAAAAAGAATTATTGCTGTTTTCTTTGACGAAATCCGCATTATTGTTCCAAAACGGATTTCCTCATCTTTCATCTTCGGGTCATAAGAACCCAACCAGTTCATTATTATCACCTCTTAAGGTTCAAATTTCCTGATTATTCACAGGATAGCTCAATAATAGCAAAAAAACTATTAACTGTCAAGGATTTAGCATAAATAAGCCAAAAAAGACAAAGAAAAACGGCCTCTGTCAGGCCGTTTAGTATTTCTGGTTAAAAAAGCAAGCAGATTATCGCTTCAGGGAGACGCCGAAGGTGGCAAGCTTTTCTTTTATTTCCCTGATGCTTTTTTCGCCGAAATTGCGCAATCCACGCAGTTCCGACTCGGAAACCCGCGATAGTCTTTCGGCAGTCAAGATGCCTGCATTCTTGAGGCAATTGTAAGTGCGAACCGAGAGGTCAAGGTCGCCAATGGTTGTGGTAGGAAGCTTGGCAAAGTTGGGGTTCATCCTTGCCACTGTATCTTCCAGCCTTTCAACCCTTTGATAGAGGTCAGAAAGGCTTCTCACTTCTTCCTCCAGATGACCGCGGAAAAGGCAACGAAGGTCTCCGCTATAGTTTGACCTCTTTATTTTCCGCAATGCCTTGTCGCGGAGATTGCCTGCCCAGCTCTGGGAAACACCCTTCTTCTTCGGATACTTGATACTGGGAATTCTTTTTCCGACTTCAGTCAGCTTGAGTTTTTTCTCGCCGATGCCGAAACACATTCTTACAGCCATACGTTCTCGTTCGTTGAGCACCTCGCTTTTCAGTACCTGCTCAATCAACTCAACATCTTGAGGGCGGAGAGGAAGAAGGTCTCCTACGATTTCTCTTCTGAACACCATCAAAAGCAGTTGCCTGTAAGGCTCATAGTTGAAATCCATCCTATGCCACTTCCTTTCTGTGTGTGCATTTGCACAGATTTTATAGCGAATACTCGTATTTTACAAGCTGGCCTGATTCGGGCACTTCCCCCTCTTTCCATTCCCACACATAGTGTTCAGTGCCTTGAGGATACCATATGCCCCGATACAGTTTTCGCACTTCGGTTTTTGGTTTGAGATAGATATTTACATCTCCCATTTGAAATCGCACAACCACCTGTTCGTCAGTAATCTTGACTACTTCCGCACTGCCAGAGTTCTGATTGTATGACCACCCAACAAAACCCTTGTAAATACCAGAGGGCATATTGGGGTTATGGACAAGCTTGTTTATCGTCGGACAATCCTTGAGATAAACAGCATAGCCCATCTTGTCTATGAGGATGTTGCAATTCATAGAGTCGGAAATTTGATATGGAACCCTGTCTTTGCACAAGTCGGAGCGAATTCCTGCAACGAATGTTGAAATCATAAAAACAAGAAACATCACACCCATCACAGAAAAAAACCTCGGAGCTCTTTCGGAATACTCCAGACCGCCAATCACAAAGACAAAACCGCTTATTGCAGTTCCGATAAGGCAAACCGCTAAAACAAATTCAAAACTTAAAAACATTTTTATCACTCCTTTGTAAAGGTGCTTTTCAGCACTGAAATTTCCCATTTTTGGGTTATATTCAATATACTACAAAATCGTTTTCTTGTCAATATTTAGCATAAATAAGCTATTTTTATGCTTTGATATAATTTTGTACTGTTGATTTGGGAACTCCCAATTCCCCTGCTATTTTTCGGATTGATAATCCATCGGATTTTAATTGAAATAATTTTTGTATGTCCAAAGGAACTTTAGGCCGTCCTAAAATTTTACCCTTAATCCGCGCCTTATTAATTCCATCCCTTACTCGTTCCTGTATGATGCTTCTCTCAAATTCTGCGAAAGCAGATGCCATAGTGAACATAGCCTTGCCCATCGGTGTTGTAGTATCCATATTTTCTTGATAACTGCAAAAATCTATACCTAATGAACCAAATGTTTCCAAGGAACTCAAAAGATGAATGGAGCTTCTGCTAAACCTATCAAACCTATATACAACCACACAATCAAATTGTCTTTTATGAGCTTGAGTCATAAGTTCCTTGAGAACTGGTCTGTTATCTTTAGCTCCACTTTCTTTTTCTTCAAAAATCCTGTAAATCTCCCAACCCCTTTTTTGACAATATTCTTTCAGAGGAATTATCTGTGTTTCTAAATCTTGCCCTTTATTGATAGTTGAAACTCTCACATAGATGGCTACCTTTTTCATTTTTACTCCTTTCTTCATAATTATTATTATTTTTTTACATATTATTTAATGGATGTTTTATCATTTGACCTCGTAGATGCTCTGTTGTGGCGGATAAATAGATTGTGGTGGTCTTTATGTCGCTATGTCCCATCATTTTTGAAAGCGAATAAATATCGCAACCTCCTTCCAACATGAGGGTTGCAAAGGTATGCCGTAGGCGGTGCATACCAAAATTGATTTTTGACCTTCTTTTAGTATGTCTGACAAGATGACGCAATCCTGATTCGCTAAATCCGCGGTCGTTAGTAAAAGAGGCAAAAAATTCAGGGCATGTTTTTTGCAACTCATTTCTTTCGGTTATGTATTTTTGCAAGATGTCAGCTAATCTATAAGCCATTGGAATAATGCGGTCTTTTTTGCCCTTGCCCTGTCGGACAAAAATAGTCATATTCTCTACATCTACATCGGCATAATTCAAATGGAGTAATTCGCTTTTTCTTAATCCAGAAAAAATGAAGGTAGCAAAAATGGCATGGTTTCTTTGGCGTAGGAACTTTGAACCCCATGGATAGTTATAAACATATTCAAGCAACCTCATTGATTCTTGTTTTGTTAGTTTTACAGGGAGCTTCTTGAAGAGTTTTGGCATTTCAATATCTTCAGCTGGATTGTTGGGTAAAAGTCCTTGCTTATTGCACCATCTAAAGAAAACAAGCAGAGATTTATGATAAGTAATAAAGGTGCTAGGAGTCCAATGTTTATTTATGCGACCATCAAGAAACCATTCTCGCACCTTTTTTTCGGTTATTTCCGCAATATCATTTACACCTACATCTTTAGAAAATATCTTAATAGATGTTTTATAGCGAAAAATAGTACTGCTGGAGTAGTTCTTTACAAAAATTGAGTAATCACAAAACTGTTGTGTGGCCGTTTGTATTTCCATAAAAAACACTCCTTTCTTGAGGGCAGTGTCTTTTTTTTATGGATTTATTATGTTTGCTGGGTTATAATCTCATTAGGTGGATGAGCTATTCCAGCATGGAATGGGTGTGATTCTAGACCTTCTCGGCTAACTCCAGCCATTTTTGAGGAACTTTTGATGACCTACTCTTTGACGTAGAAAAGGCCACAAGTTCGATCCTTGTACCGCCCATTGTACTGGATTATTTTAGCATTTTATAGACATTAGAAACCATAATTTAGAAATTCTTTACCATATAATTTTCACTCAACCTGTAACCCAACTTTCTATAATACTCTCTCGCCCCTATTCCAGCAATAACTACGATTTTTTTATAACCAGCTTTTTGGACTATTTTTTCTGCTTCCACGATTAATTTTTTGCCTAATCCTTTATGTTGTTTTGCATCACCAATATTTTCACCAACCTCAAGCGCTTGCCCATAAGTATGCACTTCACGAATGATCGCCGTATCCGCCAATCGCAATCTTAACAATGCATATAATTGATAATGATTATCAACAAGCTCTAAGAATATTTCTTTTCCCCTAGATGCTTGATATTCGATTTTATTCAGTTTGGGCGCATGGCAATGCGCCCCTACGGGTTTGATATCGCGAATTTCCCGACAGCGAATACATCTACATTTCCAATTCTCTTGTTGCGAACGATTATCAATAATCTGTCTAAGGTTTGTGATTTTGTTACCCGCTTCTATGCTCTCCTCCGGAATATCGCGAATCAGGCGGCTGATCCGCACATAAGGCGGGATGATTTTTTTGATCTCGCAAACCAGTTTTATTAATTGTTTATCAGTATAGGGTTTATACTTTTTTTCTTTCCAGAGCTTATACAAATCCGAATCTTTTACTACCACGCAGGGATAAATTTTTAATTGGTCCGGTTGAAAACGCGAATCGGAAAATAAGGTTTTAAACATTTGTAAATCTTTTTTGGTGGTAGAGCCATAAAGCCCCGGCATCATATGGTAAGAAACTTTGAACCCAAAATTTTTTAATAACTTAGTTGCCTTAACAACCGCTTCAATACCGTGCCCTCTTTTGTTTTTCTTCAAAACATCATCAAACACCGATTGCACTCCAATTTCTACCCTCGTACACCCTATCTCCCGGAATTTTATGAGTTCACTTTCCGTAATTAAGTCAGGACGAGTTTCAAGAGTTAGACCGATGATACGGCATTTTGTTTTCTCATTAATCTTTTGTTGTTTGTGTAATTCAGATTTAATATTGGATATTGAACCATTGGATATTGGTTGGATATTGGATATTGGATATTGGATATTTTTTCTTCCAAAATTATTGCACGCCTCAAAACACTTACTAACAAACCAATACTGATAATCCTCCGGCAACGCATTAAAACTTCCTCCCATTATAATCAACTCAATTTTATCAATCGCATGCCCGGCTTTTTCTAATGCAGTTAAACGAATTTCCACCTGTCGATACGGATCAAATTGAGCGAGTATCGCTCTCATTACCGCTGGTTCATTGGATAGATAGCTTTTGGGCATCCCTTTTTCGGTTGGGCAATAAAGACAATTCCCCGGACAGCCAAAATCCTTGGTTAAAACTGATACCACAGCCACTCCTGAAAGCGTTCTCATTTTGGCTTTTCGCAGTAGTTTTTCTAGATCGCGGTTTTGTTTTATTTTTTTCTTTTTAACTAGCAAATTGTAGATCTCAATCAAACCATAGTTTGGCAAACTATCAACCTTGAATTCCTCGCTAATCTCATTTTTGAGCATCATAAAATCACGAAGCTTGGTGATCCCCCTTTGACTTGCGCGTAAAATAAGCTCTTTTCTTGCTTTTTCTATATTATTCATGCTATAATTATATAGGTTTTTAGACAAAATCCAAAGGGGGGATATTCTCGTGCCTTTACAAAAAATATTTTCTCTGCTTGCAGGAGCCACATCAATAATTGGTTTTTCGATCTACATCTGGTTCACAGTCACAGGAAAAATAAAGCCAAAGATTTTGACTTGGGTTATCTGGGCGGTTTTGGATACTGTTTTGTTTTTAGGAATGCTGGCAAAACATTCTCTAAACTACCAGATGTGGACTGTTATATTTTTCGTCTGGGTTGTGGTCTTGGTCTCTTTGCGAAAAGGGACTCGCGGGTGGAGTAAAACCGATGCTTTTTGCCTTTTCGGAAGCATCACCAGTATTATTGCGTGGATCGCAACAAAAAACCCAACAGTAGGGATTGTATTGATTTTACTCGTTAATCTGCTTGGAACGGTCCCAAATATCGTATCCGCCTGGGAAGATCCATCACGAGAAAATTGGAAGGCTTGGATATTTGGTTTTATCTCCCCTCTTTGCGCGCTTCTTTCAGTACCAAAGCTTACGCTAGATTTTGCCGGACAACCCATTGTCTTTGCAGTAATAACCGGAACAATGATTATCCTTTCCCTGCGTCGAAAAAGGTACCGTATGGAAGTTATACAATAAGCGGTCTTCGGACCGCTTTTAGTTTTGCTTGAAAAGAGAGGTTTTTAGGGATAAAATAGGTTCATAAGAATAACTAATGAAGCGTTTTGTTGCTATCCAAATAAAAATCCGAATGAAGAATAAAGAAATTAAAGAAGACATCCGCAAGGGTTACGACATAATTTCGCGCAGTTTCTGCCACACTAGAAACTACCTTTGGCGTGAAATGAGATCTCTCAAGGACTTGGTAAAAGAGGGTGAGGTGCTAGATTTGGGCTGTGGAAACGGAAGGCTTTATGAGCTTTTTGCTGATAACCCCAAAATTAGCTATACCGGCATTGATTTCAGTAAAAGGCTGATTGAATATGCCAAATCAAGATATTTGGAAAATTTCAAAGGAAGCGGCCCAAAACCAAAGTTTGTAGTTGCTGATATGCTGAATTATGAATTAGGAATCAAGAATTACGAAGGTATTTTTCTTATTGCCTCATATCACCATATCCCAGAAAAAAAAGAACGCTTAGAATTACTCAAAAGGGTCCATGATGAGCTGAAAGATGATGGCATCGTCGTGTTAACCATCTGGAACCTTTGGAGCAACAAAACGATGAAAAAAGTCATTCAATCTTGGTGGCGCAAGATTTTAAGACAAGAAAAGGGTGGACTTTTTGATATTTTTTATCCTTTTAATGACAACGGCAAAATAATTTATCGCTATTATCATATGTTTACTAAGTGGAGCATTGAAAGAGAACTCAAAAGATATTTTAAAATCATCAGAAAAGAAAAATGGCAAAAAGGCCAAAACCTGGTGTTTTATTTAAGAAAAAAATAAAAAATCACGAAGTGATTACGGTATTTTTTATCTTTTATTTTTGATTTTTTATTTTTTCTGCCCCCAGTCCACTCTTACTGTCGGCTTGCCCGACTTTTTTTGAATATAGTCATAAGCTGATAGTGCCGCTAAAGCGCCCTGACCGACCGAAATTGCGATTTGCTTATATGGGATTTGCGTCAAATCTCCGGCGGCAAAAATTCCTTCGTCAGAAGTTTGGCAATCTTGATCAACAATAATTTGGTTTGTCGCATCAACATTAACTAAACCCTTAACAAAATCGGCTTTGATTTCATAGCCAATTTCTATAAAAACTCCTTGCGCTTCAATTTCTTTTTCAGTACTATCAACTACATTTTTAACCTTAATTTTTTCCAAAACATCTGTTCCTTCTAAACCCGAAACAACACTATTTAAAACCAATTCAACGTTCGCTTTTTCTTTTAATTTATCCGCCAAAATCTCATCGCCTCGAAAAGCATCTCGGCGGTGGACCAGATAAACCTTTTCGGCAAGGCTGGACAAATAAAGTGCGCCGCTCAAAGCAGAATTTCCTCCGCCAACCACCGCTATTTTTTTGCCGCGAAAGAGAGGTCCATCGCAAGTCGCACAGTAAGACAATCCTTTCCCAAGATACTTGTCGGCGCCTTCAACTTCTAATTTTCTAGGTGTTTTCCCAAAGGCAAGAATGACTGATTGAGCTTCAAATTCCCCACCAGAAGTTTTAACTAAATAACCATCTTCGCTCTTTTCAACTGACAAAACTTCTTGATTGAGTTGAACTTCTGCCCCAAATTTTTTTGCCTGTTCTAACATTTTAAGCGACAAATCCGCCCCGCCGGTTAATTCTATCCCTGGATAGTTTTCAATGTGTTCGGTCAGATTCATTTGTCCTCCGAGATTCATAGCCAAAACCAGAGTTTTTAGTTCTCTTCTGCCGGCAAAAATCGCCGCCGTCAATCCCGCCGGCCCCGCACCGATAATAATGACATCGTACTTTTCATTCATAAAAATTTTTATTATTTATTATACACAAACATCCTCTTTCTCTCCTTTACTTTCAGGCATCCTTCAACAATATCCTCTATGTCGATATGATATTTTTTGATTAATTTTTCGCTTGATCCGGATTCGCCGAATTTATCGCGGATGGCGACGAACTGAATGGGAATGGGATAATTTTCGGACAGGAATTCGGATACTGCACCGCAAAGCCCGCCAGTTACCTGATGATCTTCAACCACAACATATGCGCGAGTTTTTTTAGCATATTTCAAAAGATTTTTTTCATCCAAAGGCTTTATAGTCGGAACATTGATCACTCCAAAATCTATTTTTTTATCTCGGCGCAGGATTTCAGCAGCTATCAAGGCTCGATAAACCGACTCTCCATGAGCTAGGATAAATCCATCAAATCCGTCGCGAAGGACCTGGGCTTCCCCGGCCCTAAAAGGAGTTTTTTCGGTTGTAATGGATGGCACCTCGTTTCTGCCAAAACGAATATAAACCGGCCCGTTAATTTTAAAAGCTGATCTCACAGCTCTACGCGTTTGCCAATAATCAGCTGGAGCAAAAACTACTAAGCCGGGAATTGCTCTAATTATCGCAATGTCTTCTAAGGCCTGATGGGTTGCTCCATCCTCCCCCGTGGAAACTCCCGCATGCGAACCAATGATTTTCACATTCGCCTTATTATAGGCGACCGAAACTCTAATTTTGGATAAACATTCTCCCGGCGTAAAAACTGCAAAAGAACAAGTGAATGGTATAAATCCCTCCAAAGCAAGTCCGGCAGCAACTGAAATCATGTTGGCTTCCGATACCCCCATTTCAAAAAAACGATTGGGATACCTTTTCTTAAACTCCGTTACTCTTAATGACTCCATCAGATCAGCATCCAAAACTACTACTTTTTTGCTTTTTTTAGCTAATTCTAAAATCTCATCGCCAAAACCTTGTCGGCAAGACCGCTTTTCAACATTGACGGAGAATAAGTTGGGATTTAAGTTATAGTTCATGATAAATGATTTAAAATGTAAATTGACAAGTCAAAATTCAAAAATCAAAAGTCCCTACGGGTCGTATGACAAAAATACAATTCAAAAATTTTTAAGTAAAGAAACTTTTTACTTTTAACTTGAACTTTTGAGTTTTGCCTTTTGACTTTTGAATTATTACTGTGCGCTGTTTACTGTCCAAGCAAACCCATCTATGCTCATTGTATGCGTTATTCGAAAGCGTGGCAATTCAAACATATTTTTATTGGAAACTCTATAGCCATTTATAACAGTAAAAGCTCCTCGATAACCCGCTTCACGGGTTGCCTTCTCGACCCTATCGTCAAATGCACCCGTCGGATAACAGAAGAAATTAACATTCTTGCTTATCTCGTCTTCAATCTTTTTCTTTGAGCTGAGAACCTCATTTTTCAGCCCATCATTTCCTGTATTTCTAAGATTGGGGTGCGTCAAAGAGTGGGAACCAAACTCGAATCCTTGGTCTGACAATTGTTTGACCTGGTCCCAATCCATGTAGGCGGGATATCCGACCGAATCAGCTATAATAAATATCGTGGCAGTCATATTATAGCGGTTCAGAATCGGCGCAGCATTTTCAAAAAAGTCTCTATATCCATCATCAAATGTTAGCAAAACTGTTTTTGGGAGAATTTCTTTTTGTTCCGCTACAAATGAAAAAAACTTCGAAACTGTTAATGTTTTAAAGCCGTTGTCATAAAGCCACTTCATCTGTTTATCAAAGTTTTCAGGGGTTACGCCCAGATCTCGTCTCAATCTTGATTGGGTGGGGCTTTCTGGCTCAATATAGTGATACATCAGAATGGGAATATTTTTTTCAAAAGACAATTTCTCAAAATCCGTATCCTTTATTTTTAAGTTAAAATCCTCCATGGAATAATTTGCTTTTTTTAAAAGCTCTTCCTTTGCCGCGTCAGCTCTTTCGGTCTCCATTTCTTTTTCTTTCTCATTAATCGTTGATATAAAAGTAGAATAACCTCGGCTCACTGATTGCGCTTTTAAACAGAAAAGAACCCAGACTAACAAAAGTAAAACTATCGCGGTAGCAATATATTTTATGGCTTTCCTTTTTTTTGTTTTTTCTTTGATTTTTAAAAAACAAGCATCTATTTTTGCTCCAATGTTTTTTTTATCACGAGATAATCGGGACTTGCCAGACTCTGTTTCTTGTTTTTTCTTTTTTTTATTCTTTATTTTTGTTGCCATTTTATTTTAATAATTCCATTGCCTTATTATATTCCTCTTCGTTCGGCGCCCTACCATGATAATGATAGTCATTCTCAATAAACCCTACTCCCTTACCCATAATGGTTTTTGCGATTATCAATTTTGGTTTGTTGGATTTATTCTTTACTGAAGAAAAAACTTTTAAGATTTTAGCTATATCATGCCCATTTACTTCGAATACTTCCCATCCCAAATCGCGATAACGACTTGCGATATTGCCGAGATTACCAACCTCTTCAGTCGTGCCGCTTATTTGCAGGTGATTTCTATCCAGAATAAAAACCAGGTTATCAAGTTTAAATTTTCCTCCGGATGCCACAGCTTCCCAAGTGCTGCCTTCTTCATGTTCGCCATCAGATGTAATGCAATATACCCGTGAGTTTATTTTCTTCATTTTGAGAGCTACAGCTTTCCCGACAGCAACCCCTACTCCTTGTCCCAAGGGACCCGTAGAAGTTTCTACCGCTTCAATATGAATGTGGCTAGGGTGTCCCTGAAGCGGAGAACCAGTTCTGCGAAGCTGAGCTTTTTTATCTCCAAAAAAACCGGCTTGTTCCAGAACAGTATAATAAACCGGCGCTATGTGTCCGTTAGAGAGAATAAACCTATCGCGCTCTGCCCAATCCGGCTTTTTGGAGTTATATTTTAATACTCCGCCGAAAAAAAGAACAGCAAAAATATCACTCATACCAAGCGAAGATCCCCAGTGGCCAGAACCAGCGTTAAAGAGGAGGGTGGTTAGGTCTCTTCGAATTAGTTTAGCTCTATCTTGTAGATCTTTTGTGGAATGCATCATGGCTTTAAATTCCAAATTGCAAATAACAAATTACAAACAAATCTCAATTTTCGAAATTCCAAATTCTAAAATTTTTGGTCATTAGAATTTGTGATTTGTTTGTGATTTGGTGCTTGTTATTTGTTATTTTATATTTTATTCTCAACCTCTAAACTAGCTAGTAAATAAGCTTAGTTCTTTAATCACTGCTTCCGGATTTTCCGCTTTAAAAAACATGCTGTTTACTACCAAGGTATTTGCGCCTGCATCAAAAAGTTCTTTTATATTTTCTTTTTTTACTCCGCCGTCAATTTCAATGACCAATTCTGGATATTTATATCTCAACTCCTTTAGTTTTTCAAGGACTTTGGGTTCAAATTCTAGTCCAGTGAACCCGGGTTCAGCACCCATTAATAAAATCCCATCAACCAAAGAAATGTATCTTTCAAAAGTTTCTAATTCTGATTCTGGCGCAACAGCTAAAAAAATATTAAATCCCTGCTCTCTTATTTTTTCAATAATCTCGACGGTATCTTTTTCAATTTCATTATGAAAAATGACAGTTTTTGCTCCCAATCTTTTGCAGTGAAATAGGTAGTCAACTGGATCAGTTACCATTAGATGCATTTGATAGCTTTTACCAGCCGGTAACGATAGTATATTGACCAATTCGACCGTTTTATTATTGACAAAAGCATCCTCAATAACATCTATTTGAATTTCATCAAAAAAAGAGGCTGCTTTGTTCACCTTTTGGTTAAATTCTTCTAAGTCTTTTGCCAAAACTGCAGGAATAATTTTGCGCATAGCTTTTAGCTTTTAGCTTTTAGCTTTTAGCTTTTAGGAACTCCTAATGAAGCTAACGAAGCTGAAAGCTAATCTCCTATTTAACATCTAATTTCCTAATCCTTCTCTTATGTCTAGTTTCACCAGCAAAGGGGGTGTCCAAAAATATTTTGATCATTTTCTTGGCTGCATTTTCTCCAATTAATCTTGCCCCCAGACATAGAATATTAGCGTCGTTATGAGCGCGGCCCAATAATACTTCGTGCTCATTGTTGCCTACAATAGCCCTGATCCTCTTATAGCGATTGGCCATTATACACATACCGCTTCCAGTTCCACAAAAAAGTATCCCTCGGTCTTTCTTAGGAATTATTTTTTTAGCTACCTTTCTTGCATAATCAGGATAGTCAACGGGTTCCTCATCATCTGTCCCTAGATCTTGATATTCGATTTCCAAGAAATCTAAAAACTCTTTAGCTGTTTCTTTTAGTCGGTACCCCGCATGATCTGAAGCTAAATATAACATATTTTAAATTAATAATATTAATGGTTTTTAAGCCGCCATGCCCATGTCTTCTTCCGCTGGTATAGTATCCACCGTTGGATCTTCGGCTAATCCTTCATTTTCCATTAATTCAGCGCCACTCTCTTGCCCCCAAGAAATAGCTGAAACTGGACAATCTCGAATGGCTTTTTCAATAGAATCTTTGTGATCCTCAAAAACGATTCCATTGCCTTCTGCATCTTGATCTTGTACTTCGGATTTACCGTCAATCACTTTAAAAACTACGGGGTCATTTCCCTCACAAAGCATACATCCTATGCATGCCTCTCTGTCTACAATTGGTCTCATTTTATTTTGATTTAATAATAATATTTATGACCAAATTATATCAAACATTCCCAAATACAGCTAGCTACTTTTTAAAATATAATTTTTCGTAAATAGACTTACTTTTTTTAACTTTTTCCACAAAGTTTGCGGTTTCTTCAAATTTTACCTGATAATCTCCTTCTGCTAACCACTTATCAACATTGCCCTCTCCGGCATTATAGGCCGCCAAAACTTTGTCTAAGTCTTTATATTTACCGTCTAAGTATTTTAGATAATATGTCCCATATCTAATATTTTGGTCTACATCATATATTTTATCAGGGTTAAAGCTCTTATCTTTTAATTTACCTGAGATATATTCAGCCGTTTCCGGGATCAACTGCATGAGGCCTATAGCACCTCGGAGCGAATTAGAATACGGGTTAAACCGGCTTTCCTCATAAATAACCGCCGAAACTAAAGATGGTTCAACTTTAAATTCATCTGAATACCTGGCGATTTGCTCCTGATATTTTAGTGGATACCTAGAATTTAGGTAATACGAATAAACGGTCTTTATGCCAAAAGCAAATAAAGAATAATAGAGCGAAAATGTTAAAATCGCTAAAACAAATAGAACTAAAGCTACAGAAATCTTTTTCATCTGGTTAAAATTATGACCGATTTTAGAGAAAAATCAACTCCCATCCTTTTTCTTTGGTTTTTTCCTTTTTTCTAACTCAATATTGCTAAAACCAGCTAGAAAAGTTAAAATATGCTGAATACACCAATAAAAAAATAAAAAACTATGTATATCTTAACTATAGAAGATTTTCTAAAAGAGGGCGAAAAAGATTTCAATGAGACTGATAGAGAGATAATTGAAAAAGCTTTTGATTTTGCCAAAAAAGCTCACGAAGGACAGAAAAGAAAAAGCGGCGAACCATTTTTTATTCATGCTTACAATACCGGTGTAACTCTAATGAAATGGGGGCTAGACCCTGAAACGGTTTGCGCCGGGCTTTTACATGATGTAGCCGAAGATACCCCGGTAGGAATTAAAAAAATCAAAGAAGAATTTGGAGAAAACATAGCTTTCTTGGTTGACGGCGTTACTAAGTTGGGAAAAATAAAATACTCTGGGCAAGAAAAAAATGTCGAAAACTTAAGAAAAATGTTCCTGGCCATGGCTGAAGATATCCGAGTAGTTTTAATAAAAATGGCTGACAGATTGCATAATATGCGAACACTAGAGTATCTTATGCCAGACAGACGCTACGCCATTGCTTTGGAAACTTTGGAAATCTACGCGCCAATAGCCAATCGCCTAGAGATGGGCAAGTTAAAGGGAACATTGGAAGACCTATGCTTTCCTTATGTTTATCCCGAAGAATATAAGAAACTCTTAGAACAATCCAAGGAAAGATACAAAGGGGTCCAAGATCTGGTAGAAAAAATAAAGCCCATTATAGAAAAAGAATTAGAGAAAGAAGGTATCCAACCGGTCTCGATTCACTCCCGCACAAAACATCTTTACAGTTTATATAAAAAGCTACAGACCGAGAGAATAAAAGGCGATTTCAACAAGGTTTTTGATTTTGCAGCTGTAAGAATTATTGTAGGCAATATTGAAGAATGTTATGCTACGCTCGGAGTTATACACCGAATGTGGAAACCTCTTCCGGGTCTAATTAAAGACTATATAGCAATACCAAAACCAAATGGCTATCAAAGCATTCACACGACTGTTTTCGGACCCGATGGGGTAATTTTTGAAGTTCAAATACGAACCGTTAAAATGCACGAGGAGGCAGAAAACGGAATTGCTGCCTACTGGGCCTATTCAGAACAAGGTAAAAAGGCAACTGGCGGACTTTCCGGACAAAAAAAATATGCGTGGATCAAGCAACTTAAAGATTGGCAGAATAGCATTTCGGATAGTAATGAATTTATGGAAAACCTAAAAATTGATTTTTTCCAAGATAGAATTTTTGTTTTTACGCCCAAGGGAGAAGTTATTGATCTGCCCGAGGGAGCTACTCCTGTAGATTTTGCTTATAATATCCACACTGATGTTGGCAATCATTGCATGGGAGCCAAGGTAGGCGGGAAAATGGTAGCGCTCAATACTATACTCAAAAACTGGGATATAGTTGAAATAATTACCGCCAAAAATAAAAAGCCATCTACCGGGTGGCTGGATTTCGCCAAGACCTCCCAGGCTAGGTCAAAAATCAGAGTGGCATTAGGTATGGGCAAAAAAGACCATCTATAGCAATTATTTAAAAAGATTCTCAAGATCATTCTTGGCCTCATCATTCTCAAAAAGTTTTTTGAAAATCTTTTTCCAGTCTTCGCTTCGGAGCAATACTTTTGTAATTAACAACAAAGAGACGGCCATTGAAGAAAAAACTACTACCGGTTTTTGATATGGTTTTTGAGAAACGCTTTCGGTTTCAGAAAGATCAGGCGAAACAAGGTCTTGTTGGACAGCTGGTTTTGTTTCTTTACTTATAGAAAAAACCAAAATTCCTGAAGTAGTGGTTATTTCTCCAATGGTTTGAGCCTTTGGAATCTCATTTTTCTTGGTCAGGTTTTGATTAGTGGCAACCGGCGGTTCTAATACCGCTATCTTTTTTACATCTGGAATTTTAATTTCCGTTTTTAATAGGGTATCTTTATTTTCTGCCGGAGCCGGAACCGGGACAGTATCTTTTTTCGTTTGAGAATCGTCATTTGCTGAAGCAATGGTATTTTTCCAGCTCCATTTTCCATTCTCAAGAGCGTAAATAGCTCCCTCTATAACCGGCCCAGAATAGGTAATATCGTCCATTATTTTAACGTCTGGATCGAAAAGTCTGGCGTGATCACCAGTATTATTGAGAGATATTTTTGTGTCTGCACTATAAAAAGTAGCTACGGTCTTTGGCTTGAGAATTAAGTCGTAATCAATTTTGAATGGTTTGCTGCCGCCATTCTCATCGTCCAGGCTCCAATTTCTAAGATTCACATCTCGAGTTCCAAAATTATAAATTTTAATATATTCATTTTCCGTATCACTCCCAACCGGATCAGGTAGAATCTCTGTAATTTTAATGTCAGTGCTATAATCGTTTTGATATTGAATTTCTCCTGCTACCACTGTAACCGTGATGAAGCTGGTTGATGTTGCACCGCTATTATCATGGACAGTTAAACTAACTTGGTAAGTACCAGTTGTTGAATAGGAATGAGTGACCTGCGCTCCAGAAGCGATAGAGCCATCGCCAAAGTTCCATTCATAACTTGTAATTGTCCCATCAGAATCTGATGAGGCGAAACCATTAAAATTAAGCGTTTCACCAGTTTTTGCATTGTTAATAGACGAACCCGCATTAGCAACTGGAGGATTATTCCCTTGGGCAATATTTAATCTTCCCAGACTGGGAGGATAATTGCTAACCCAAGAGCTCGCGGACGAATTATCATTGCGACTAAAACTTTTATTGCTAAGCGTAGTTGTAAAAGAATATTGATCAACTATTTCGTCATTAGGATTTTTTAATATCACAGAATCGCCCGTATTGTTCAAAACCAACCCCGTGTCTTTTTTATAAAAAACTTTAAATCCGTCCGGGTCAATCTTTGTATTAGCCGGAATAGTATAAGGATCTGAACCGCCATCGGCAATATCATCAAGCGTCCACCCTCCCAAGTCAATTTGTCCATCATCTAGATTGATCAATTCGATCCACTCATCATTAACATCAGCTACCCCATTTCCATCCCAGTCATAAGAAGAATTGGGAGCGGGAAAGATCTCGTTTAACAAAACTTTTGTAGAATAAACCGGTACTTCCAAAATATTCACAGTGCAAGTATCGGAACCCGTTGCTCCTCTGTCATCGGTAACTACTAAGATTACATTGAAAGTGCCGATGGAGGAAAATGTGTGTTTTGGTTTTACTCCGACTGAAGTGCTACCATCTTTAAAATCCCAGAGATAAGAATTAATTGTACCATCTGGATCCGATGAGGCCGAGCCATCAAACTGAATTTCCGTTCCAATAAAAACATCATGGTTCACCCCCGCTTCGGCAACCGGGTTTTGATTTTGAGGAGGTACATAATCTTCGGGAATTTCAATAGCCGAACTGCTGTTTTGAGGTTCAACAATATTACGAATAGCAAAGTCAGCCAGGTTATTATCAGAATCTTCCCCATTACCTTTTTCGGGATTTTCTAACCCCGGTTTTCTTTCAAGACTTTTACCAGTAGGAAGTCCACCAACTATTGTAACACCTTCGCTTTCCACGGCATTTGAGGGCGGAGTTTCTCCCCAGCCTAGCTTGTCAATAACCACATCTTCACCATTAGTTATAACAACACCACTGGTTCCCGAAAGCTGAGCTGAAAATGTCGCATCTGCCGAAACCCCAATACCACCTGCCACAAATAAAAAATACCCAAAAGCAGGTATTGTATTATTTGTCCAGGTTATTGTTTTGTTGGAAACGGTGTTACTTGAATTTACTAATTTTAATTTGAAGACAGAACTATTTATAGTTATTGGCAGTGACGTAGGATTATAAATTTCTACAAATTCATTACTTGCGCTATTCACCCCACTTGCTACCTCCGAAATCACAATGTGGTTTGCAGTTGCGGCAAAAATGTTTTGATAATTAAAAAATACTGCAAAAAACAATGCAACAATATAACAATATGACAATATTATTTTTAATCCCCTCCTCATAAAATCAATCTTATCAAAAAAACAACCATTATTAAATATGGTAATTATATCTTATTTTAGCGAAAATTTGACAAAAAAGAATGAGGGTAGTAAAATGAAGATGTCTATAAAATTTTTAATTTAATGATTTTTCAGATTTTTAAAAAATAAAGGGGGGTGGTTTATAGACAAAAATAGTCCTTTAACAAAACAAAGAGAACATAAGCAAAATCCAGTTTAAGTGAGGTGATATATATGGGACTAAACGGTGCAGCAAACATCGGTTCTGCCATCCAACCGGGTGTAATCCGCGTGCCTGCCTCAGACGTAACGATAGCAGCAAGAAAAGATGATGTCGGCGACACAACGGCTGCCATGGTGCGGAAAACAACCACGGGCAACGATGTTGGCTTAACTGCCGATATCATCAAAAGACTTGGCGAACTTCCCAAATCGGTCGGAGGCGGTCTTGACATGTCGGGGTGAAAAAACCACCCACACCCATTTACACATGTAGCATTGAGCTACAAAAAGCGGTGAACGCAACAGCATTCGCCGCATTTTATTTTATAAACATACTGTCACCAAAACTGTAAAATCGATATCTTCTCTTAATAGCCTCTTGATAGGCTTTTTTTATTTTTTCAATACCTTTTAGCTCCCTTGGATCAGCAAAAGCCGAGACCAACATCAGAAGTGTTGATTTAGGCAGATGAAAATTGGTTATTAAACCATCAACAATTTTAAATTCATAAGGCGGATAAATAAAAATATCAGTCGAACCAAAAATGTTGGCTTTTGTAGGGGCGCGATTCATCGCGCCCAAAAATTCCAAAACTCTGCACGTTGTCGTCCCTACGGCAATAATTCTTTTTTTAGACACGCCACGGCGTGTCTCTACAATGCGGTTCCAAACATCTTTTTTTATCTCAAAAAACTCTTCATGCATTTTGTGGTCTTTAATATTTTCCGCCTCAACTGGGACGAAGGTCCCCAGCCCAATATGAAGAGTGATTTCTAGGCATTCAACGCCTTTTGCTTTAATTTTCTTTATTAAATCATTTGTAAAATGAAATCCCGCTGTCGGAGCTGCCACCGAACCGGTTTTTGAAGCATAGACAGTTTGGTAAAACCCCTTTGTGGGCTTTGTATTTTTAACATAAGGAGGTAGGGGAGTACTTCCATGTTTTTCTAGAAACTTAAAAACCCCGTCTTGATTTTTATTAAACCTAACTTGCCACAATCTTTCGTCTAACCTTTGCAAAACCTTGCAATTCAATCCGGAATCAAAAGAAAATCTGTCGCCAATTTTGGTTTTTCTTTTTATCATTACTTCCCACAAAAAATCACTTGTTGGACGAACAAGCAAAAACTCTCTCTTACCGCCCGTTTCTTTCTTGCCAAAAATGCGCGCCTTGAAAACTTTAGAATTATTAAAAACCAAAATATCATCTTTCTTTAAATAGTCCACAATATCATAAAAATGTTTGTGTTCTATCTGTCCACTCTTGTGATCCAATACTAATAACCGCGAATGATCTCGCGGTTCCATGTGGCTATTGGCAATTAGCTCTTTTGGCAAGTTGTAATCAAAATCCGATAATTTCATTGCTACATTGTTTCATTGTTGCATTGTTCTAAAATTATATCACATAAAAACAAATTTTTATTTATTCGTGGGATTTTTGGGGAAGAAAAAACCGCTCTCGCGAGACGGCTTTTTTGACATCATGGATTGCAAGGCGATCCTGAATCGATGGATCACCGTACGGCTTCCTTGATGTGAGGGTACTTGAGATTCCTGATGAATTCGCGCAGAAGATTTTGGGTATTTTGCGCGATATTGCCGTTCTCGTTTTCGAAACTGAGAACGATTTCCCGAGCGAGTTCTTCCGAAATTTCGATTTCATCGATTGGATCATCCGCGCATGGATGGCCGTCTCGCTCTTCGGTCCATATCCGGCCATCGCAAACGACATGAATAACCAAACTATTGCCATTTTCACGGGGGATAACGAGGACATCTTTCTTTCCTAACCCCGTACCGAGTCCCACAACATCTGGTGCTAACCACGCTTTCATTTTTCGCCCCCTTTTTGCGCATTTTTATTTATTTGACATATTATAGCGCAGTACCACAAATAAATCAACATTAAGCCAAAAAATCCCAAAAGAGCTCTTAAATAAAGGTGAAGTTTGTTTTTTGAAACTCAAGGGGGCGCTACTTTTTTTATCCCTCCATCTCATTCAAAGTATCCAAGATATCCTCGCTGATTTCCTGCTCACTTTGCCAAATAACTCCATTGGGGGTTATTTTTCTGCCGTCACTATAATGGTTTTGCTTTAAAATTTTTCCATTTTTTGGTTCGGTTTTTTCTTCAATTGGAATATTAGGCTCTTCCTTGGTTTTCATCAATTTATTTCCTATGTCCAATATTTTTTTAACCAAGATGTGAGGTTCTTTTTTTATCTCCCCTTGATAATTTGTTTCCATCGCCCGCGCTTTCTCGGTTTCTTCCTTCTTTCTCAAAGGATCTCCTGTATTCATTTTTTCAATTTTCTCATTCTTCCGCTCCAGCGTCAAATCCTCTTTAAACCCTTCATCGCCCCACATTTCTTTTTGTAATTCGAGAATTTGGGCGGCAACTTCGGCCGGATCTTTAATAAAATTAAAAGAAAAATTGGCTCGCTCACCAGCCGTTTCAATAAAAACCGTTCCAACATTCAAAACCGTGTAAATAATCCCCCTTACTTTTGAACTAACGTCTTGAACATGCTGAAGACTGGTCTCCGAAATATTTTGGCCGAAGAGAACTAACTGCTCTATTCTTAAAATTCTCTTATTAGTTATCATAAAGATATCCAGATAATAGTCCAGCCAGGAAATATAAAAGAATGCGAAAGTGGAGAGCAGATATATGCTGCTGAAAATGACCAGCGCTCCCTTGGCAAGGGAGTCTGTAATCAGAGGGGTGGTCAGACAGAGCGCGGGGTTAGCAGAATTTATTCTTGAATAAAGAAGAAAAAAACCAATCACAAAGACCAGCAATAAAACAAGAGTTATCAAAATACTTTGTAAAAAAGCAAGCCAATGACGTCTTATCACTAGAACCACTTTTTCATCTTCATATAAATTGATTAAAATTCCTGCTTCCATCATATTATTTATGTTTTTGGTAATTGATTTATAGTATTTATATTTGCGCTATTAGTTTGCTTTTGGAGAGCTTTAGCATTTTTTGCTTCCTGACAAGCTTTCTGGGCATCCGCGCTTATTTCACAAAAACAACTATTAGGGAAGACTTGTTTACAATAGAAACTAAAGCCATCATTCCAATCATAAGATCTGATTATTAAAAAAGTAATAAAAACAATAAAAAAAACCGTAGTCAAAAAAGCAAAAGTCATTCTTTTGCTATAGCCTTTCAGATCTTGGTTTCTGGCAAACATAAAAACTTTATAAACCGCAAAGCCCAGGACAGTGCCGTAAATTAGAAGAAAAACAACGTAGATTGAGAGAAGAAGGCTTAGTGACATATCTTTGTTTTAAAAAAATAGTTACCTAAGCTGATTTTACAACATTTTGAGTTTTTTGGCAAGAGCAAATTAAAAAGCAGAGTGAGTGGCTAAAGAAGGCTATCTTGAGAGCTTTTATTTATGCCGAGATATTCCAGGGCTCTTTTGGTTACCTTTCTGCCCCTTGGAGTTCTCTCGATAAATCCGATGCGAAGCAGATAGGGCTCGTAAACATCTTCGATAGTTTCTTTTTCTTCCGAGGTTGAAGCAGATAAAGTGTCTAGTCCCACCGGCCCGCCGTTAAATTTTTCTATAATTGAGAAGAGGATTTTTCTGTCCCCTTTGTCCAACCCTAGGCTATCAATATCTAATATTTCTAAGGCTTTTTTCACAATCTCTCTGGTGATTTTGCCGTCATGCCTTACCTCGGCAAAATCACGAGTACGCTTTAAGAGCCTATTGGCAATTCTGGGAATAAAGCGCGATCTTTTTGCTAATTCTTCCAGCGCTTCTTTTTCAATTTCTGTATCCAATATTTTTGCCGATCTTTTTATGATTCTTGCAATCTCTTCTTCGTTATAAAAGTCTAGGCTAAAAATACTGCCAAAGCGATCTCTTAAGGGAGCGGAAAGCGAACCAATCTTGGTCGTTGCACCAATAATGGTGAAAGGATTTAGTTCTATTCTCATGGAACGAGCACCGGGACCCTTGCCAATCATAATATCAATCGCCCGATCTTCCATAGCCGGATAAAGAATTTCTTCCACAATTCGATTCAGGCGATGAATTTCATCAATAAAAAGAACGTCGCCGCTATCGAGTGAGGTTAGAATTGCTGCGAGGTCGCCCGGACGTTCAATTGCCGGACCAGAGGTAACCTTGGTTTGCACCCCTAATTCATTCCCGATAATTAAAGCCAGCGTAGTTTTGCCAATTCCCGGAGGACCGTAAAAAAGCGAGTGCTCCAGCGCTTCGCCTCTTTTTTTAGCCGCATCAATAAAAATATTTAAGCCCTCTTTAATTTTTTCCTGGCCAATGTATTCTTTAAGGCTTCTCGGCCTCAAAGAAACCTCAACCATTTCCTCCTCTTCCTCAATTTCAGGGGAAAGAAAGCGGTCGATGTCATTTTCGGCATTGAAATCTTCCGGCAATACCTCGTTTGTCTTTTTTTTCTTAACCATTTAATTATTTTAAATATTAAATTGTAAATTTAAAATTTGAGTTTTAAAATTTAAAATCTTTTTCTATTATACACTATTTTGCCCAAAAAAGAGGAATCCTCTTTACAACATCTTCAAAATATGATAAGATTTTGCTTAATATAGCTAAATTTATCTTCAATTTTTTGGCTCGATCTTTTACAACTTTTTACAAAATAAAAACCAACATAAAATAGAATTTTGCTTTACAGTTATAAATCTCCGCCTTAGAGCGGGGTATTCTAAAGAAACGAGAGGTATTGTATCATGAACCTAAAGTATTGGCTTGTTGTTTTTTTTGTCTTCCTCGCCGAAACAGCGGTTTTCGCGAAGATGGACGCGAAAGGAGATCTGTACATCGTATTACCTTTTTGCGTGTACATCATCACGCTCTTCGCCGCCATCGTCATCAAGATTATCATCAATAAGGTGGTGGCGAAAAAAGAAAAGCTAAGCGCGAGGATGAGGATGTGGCTTTGTCCGAAAGAGGGATGCGGGTTTCGCAATAATGACATGTACGTAAAATGTTTCTTGTGCGGCACGCCAAGACCTGTCAATATTAAGACAACACCCACAGCACCTCCAGTACCCAGAAAAAAAGCACCGGGACAGACGGTTATGGGCCAAGCCCCTAGCTGGGATGGAAAGCTGAAAGAAGGGGAATGGTTATGCTCAGACCCGGAATGCGGAACAGTCAACAACGATCCAGACACAAAATGTTTCATGTGCGACAAACCAAGGCCCGTCGCCGGCAACCAGGCAACAATCGTAGCGCCTCCGGCAGCACCCGTAAAATTAGGGTGGACATGTTCAGCATGCGGATCCGGCAATGAATCTGAAGATAAGAAATGCGTTATCTGCGGAGAACCACGGCCGGAACATGTCATTTGCAGTAAATGCGGCAAATCATTCCTGCAGGGCCTCACTCATTGCAACCACTGCGGACAACCTGTGCCAGAAGTAGTAAAAGAAGCGGCAGCAACGGACACGAAAACGCCTTCCACAGAGGAATGGGAATGCCAATGTGGCACCCCGGTGGTTGGAACCAACATCTGTCCGAAATGTGGAACTCAGCTCTGCAAATGTGGGGCAATAGTCGAGTCTGACTATTGCGCCAGATGTTCATCGTGGTGCTGCGAAAAATGCGGGGCGTTGGTTTCCCCGGGCGACAATTTCTGCGGTATTTGCGGAACCGAGGCAAACGTGGGGCCGTTCGTGGAGCTCGCGGAAATAATGACCGAAATCGCAGTAGCCAAGGAAGGAGCGGTAGCCAAGGTGGTGGCCGAGGAGGCAATTACAAGAATCTGCCCCAACCTCGACTGCTCCTGCGAAATTCCCAATGAGAGCATTTTCTGTTCGCACTGCGGTTTGTGGTTCTGTGCCGTCTGCGGCGAACCGATCATGCCGGAGTACCACATTAGGGTATGTGATAATTGCGGCAACTCCACACCGGAACCACCGCCCGCCGCATCCGCACCCGCGCCTCCCCCGGCAACAGTAACGACAGACATCCCCGCTCCGGCAAAAGTTGTCGGATTCAAATGGAATCAACTCAGCCCACTACTGCAGGAGATCGCCGGAAGGTACGATTTTAACGAAGAAAGCTGGGACAACGGCCCTGTATCAGAACTATGGGCGAGGTTATGGCAGACTCCCTTCGAAGGACTCTCCAAAATCAATGCATACCAGATCAACACTCTCGGTTTCAAGTTTAAGCCCGAGAACTGGGGCAAGCCACTCGCACAAATCGAAAGAGCGGCACCCGCACCCGAACCTGCACCCGTACTTTCCCCGGCAGCGGCAACAGATATCCCCCCGGCTCCGGCAAAAGTCCTCGGCAAAGACTGGGATCAGATCACAAAAAAGCAGCGCGAGATTGCCAAGAAACTGGGCTTCACCAAGAAGGACTGGAACTGTGGCCCAGTGCCCGAAGAATGGGCAAAGACGCTGTGGCCAATGCCCCTTGAAATCCTCAATAGGGAAATGCCACACGAGTATGATGCGATCATCTCTCTCGGCTTCACCGCCGAGAACTGGGGTAAACCCACCCCGGAAGCGCCGAAAGCCTAACTGCGCTTCAACATTTTTTTCAAGACACTAAAAAGCCGCTCTTCACCGAGCGGCTTTTTTTATACATATATTTTATCGTACTGGATTCCCAATTTACTGATGGGTACATCAGTGCTTGGGAATGACAACTAAGAGTGGTTTTATCCATGTTTAAATATCACCACATCCCCGTCTTTCATCTCATAATCCTTTCCTTCCATCCTGACCCAGCCTTTTTCCCGAGAGCGAACCCAGCCGCCAGCTTCGACAAACTTTTCATAAGGAATAACATCAGCGGCAATAAACTTTTTTTCAAAATCACCGTGTATCACTCCGGCAGCTTGGGGGGCATGCGCCCCCTTCTTAATTGTCCAGGCTCGTGATTCCATTTCCCCAGCGGTTAAGAAAGAAATCAGGTTTAAGATTTCGTAACCCTTCTTAATCACTTCCTGTAGGGGCTGAATATATTCAGCCCCTACGTTTAAAGATCCTAAATACTCTTTTTTCTCTTCTTCACTCAAACTATTCAAATCGCTTTCAAGCCTCGCACAGATCTTAATACTATTGGCCGGAACGCCTAATTCCTTCAAATCAACATTTAACTGCTCTTCCGAAACATTGGCGATATAAAAAATTGGTTTATCGGTGATTAATTGGATATCTTTTAACATTGTTGAATTTTCCACCGATAATTTTAAATCTCTAATTGGAACCTCCTCTTCTAATTTCCCCTTAATCACCTGCAAAACCTCCTGTTTTTTTATCTTTTCCTTATCCCCCGACTTTGCTTCTTTTTCCGCTCTCTCTGCCGCTTTCGTCACTTGTTCCAGATCTGCCAAAATCAACTCGAGGTTGATTACCTTAATATCTTCTTCGGGATTGATCTTGCCCGAAACATGGATGATATTTTCATTTTCAAAACACCTGACAACCATTACCACCGCATCAACTTCTTTAATATGAGAAAGAAACTTATTGCCTAATCCTGCACCTTCTGACGCGCCTTTGACCAATCCGGCAATATCAACAAATTTGATTAAGGCCGGAACCACCTTTTTGCTTTTCTCAATTTCTGCAAGTTTAACCAATCTTTCATCAGGCACTTCAACAATCCCAACATTGGGCTCAATGGTAGTAAATGGGTAATTGCTACTCTGCGCTTGGTTACTTTTCACCAGCGCATTGAAGATTGTTGACTTGCCAACATTTGGCAACCCTATAATTCCTACCGAAACCATTCTAGTTTAACTTAGTTTTATTGAGTATATTATATCATAAAAAGTTATTTTTGGGCAAAGAAAAAACCTGCACATAAAGCTGTGCAGGCAAGTTGTTTCGCAGATATTCTGATTATCACATATAGCAGCCGTGAAATGTTCCAAGAAAATAAAAGTTCGTACTCCAGCATGAACTTGAAACAGGAACATCACTGTTAATAAGGGTCAAATCTTGGGCTGGTCTTGTCTTCTTTCTTTTTGTTACTGTTGCTGGCCGAGTAGCAGGGGTAATAGTACTGATGTTTCCATTTCTTATTGGCTGTTTTGACTGCAAGGCCACTATTTTGTATTTCTGGCCAATCCGAGGAAATATGCGAGCAAACATAACCAGCTCTTCAATGATTGACGGCCGAAAACCTTCTTCCCTCATCTTTTGGATTATTTGCCCATCGCTTGGTGGTTCAGTAAAACGAAATAGACCAACCGTTATCCATCCCTCAAGAAAATTGGGCTTGGGAAAACGTTCTGGCGTGATTAATTCATTTATACCAGCAAAAATCTCACGATTGACCAGCTCAGCCAAAAGAATAGTTGGACGAGTTGGCATACCAAAAGTTGGAATAGGCTGACGCATCTGAACCAACTCAACTGCCTCACGGAACAAATCGTCGCCCGACTTAAGGGCTTTGTAAAACTCCCGATTAGCTCCTACCCTTCTCCCGACAATTACAAGTTCATGAAGCAAACCTGTATCCTTACCAAAATCTTGGCTCGCTATGTTTTTCTCTAGCATAGCACACCATTCCTTTCTTTGGCACACCCTTTTGGGGCACACCGGATTTAGATTTAAAGGTGCAAGACCTTTATGTAAATAAAATACATAAATAAGCGGTTTTTGTCAAATTTCAGAGCATAAGTAAGCCAAAAACTATTTCCCCTTGCTATGAAACGCCTTATGCACTTCTTTTAGCTGTTGGTTGGTAACATGGGTATAAATTTGGGTAGTCGTGATTGAAGAGTGCCCTAGCATAGTTTGTACGGAACGGATGTCGGCGCCGTTCATGAGTAGGTCTGTAGCGAATGAATGGCGGAGTGTATGGGGTGTAACCTCTTTGACAATTCCGGCTAATTTTGCGTAGCGGCTTATCATACGCTGAACAGATCGGGGAGTAAGCCGAACCTCATTTTTTCTTGCCAAAACCCTCTCACTAGCCTCAACTTCTTCGTCCGCTTTTTTCTTGCCTTTATAAAGCGGAACAAAAACTGCTTTATTTTTATCTTTTCTCCTTTCCATATATTTTTTTAATCTTTCTTTCGCTTCATTGGACAAAAATACTAGGCGAATTTTACTGCCTTTGCCGCGCACGCTAAATTCTCCTCTTTCTAAATCCACTTGATCGCGATTGAGGTTGGTTAATTCTGAAACACGCAAACCAGTAGAAAAAAGAGTATGAAGAATTGCTTCATCGCGCATTCGCTTTAAGATATTTTTTTCATATAAACCAGGCGCGATTAATAATCGATCCAGCTCTTCCATGGTTAGAAAGTTTACTTCCCGACCCTCTTGTTTTGCCAGCTCAACTTTTTCCGCCGACAAACTTTTAACATCGATTTTTGCCAGGTATTTAAGAAATGCTCGAAGAGCAATGATGTGATAATTTTGAGTTACTTTTTTTATTGGTTCCCCCGAAATATCAGTTAGGCGATTTAAATAGAGACGATATTGATGAATTAGATCTTGGCTAATTTTGTCTGGTGAACCCACCCCCTGCTTTTTGGCAAATTCAATAAATCTACCCAGATAGTGCTGATAGTTTTCAATTGTTTTTTGGCTCCTGCCTTTTTCAACTTCGATGTGCTCGAGAAATTGGCGAAGCAATTCGTTTAAATTCATGGGGAAGTTTTAATAATCAGATTGTGCGACACTTTAGTGTCCGCACAATCTGATGACATTGTACGACGTAATAAGTAGTTTTGCAAAATGATTTTTGTGGTAGAATGTTAATATCTTAAAATATTTAGATTGTCATCCTTGAGCACCCGTACGGGTAAATCAAGTATCCAGGCCTGGATTCCTGTTTTTCTGTTGATTACAACAGAAGCACAGGAATGACACTGAGGTTTTGAGTTTGCAAAAATTTTATTGAGATTTGAGATTTGAGATATAATTTATGGCTATCATTATTAACTTCATCACCAACATCATCTCTGCTCATGGCTATTTTGCCACAGGATTTCTTATGGTCTTGGAATCTTGCAATATTCCCATACCCTCTGAAATAGTTATCCCCTTTTCGGGGTTTTTGGTAGTCAAAGAAGGTTTTTCTTTTTGGGGGGTGGTTTTGGCCAGTTCTATGGGGTGTCTGATTGGTTCTGATATATCCTATTTTATCGGTAGAGTAGGCGGCAGACCATTTCTAGAAAAATATGGCAAATATCTTCTGATTACAAAGAAAGATATTGCGGTTAGTGAAAGATGGTTCAGCAAATATGGGGAATGGACCACATTCTTAAGCCGCATGCTGCCATTTATTAGAACTTTTATATCACTACCTTTGGGAATTTATAAAGTTAATTTTTTAAGGTTTAATCTTTTCACTTTCATTGGCTCCTTCCTTTGGTCACTGCTCTTGACTTATTTGGGTGTCTTAGCAGGAAATAATTGGGAAATTGTTCAGGTCTATATCGAAAAATTTAATCTTTTAATTATATTCGCGGTATTCGCTGCGATAGTCTATTTTATTTATCATAAAGTACGGGAGTTAAAAAAATGAAATTAAAAATAAAGTTGGTTGATCCTTCCATGCCATTGCCAAGCTATCAAACCTTGGGCAGCGTTGCTTTTGATCTTTATTCTAGAACTGATCTGAAAATAATGCCGAAAAGTCTTGGATTTATCCCGCTAAATATCATTGCAGAAATAGAGGATAAAGATTATGCTCTACTCATAGTGCCCCGGAGCTCTACTCCGAAAAAGAAAGGGCTCTTAATCCCCCACGGCATTGGAATAATTGACCATGATTTTTGCGGAAAAAATGATGAGATTCATTTTCAATGCTATAATTTTTCTGATAAGGTTGTTAAAATAGAAAAAGGCGAGAGAGTTGCCCAGGGCCTACTAGTGAAAATTGCTGTGGCAGACATAGTTGAAGTGAAAAAAACAAAGCAAAAATCCAGAGGAGGATTTGGATCAACGGGATAGAATTTTCTACGACCAATACCATTAACCAACCAAAACAATGGAATTAAAATATCACAAATTTAAACTCAAAAACGGTATCCGCGTTTTTATGGTGCCAAAAAAGGAAACTAAAGCGGTTTATGTCGAGGTAATGTTCGGCGTAGGTTCTCGCTATGAAACCAAGGATATCGGGGGGATTGCCCATTTCCTGGAACATATGGCTTTTAAGGGTACAAAAAAGAGGCCTACCACGCTGGATATTTCTAAAGAGATCGACCAGGTTGGCGGCAATTTTAATGCCTATACAGGCGAGGATCTTACCGGATATTGGATCAATTTGCAATCAGAAAAAATCGAATTGGCTTTTGATATTCTTTCGGATATGCTACTTAATTCGAAGTTTGATGAAAAAGAAATTAAAAAGGAAAAAGGAACAATTCTGGAAGAAATAAAAATGTACAATGACAATCCGGGAAGATTTGCCGGAGAAAAATTTCAAGAATTAATTTATGGCGATACGCCGCTGGGAAGAAATGTTGCCGGAAAAGTCGAGACCGTAAAGGCAGTGGATAGAAAAAAGATGTTGGCTTTTCGCGGCAAGTTTTATAATCCTGACAGTATGGTCATTGCTATTGGCGGAAACATAAACCAAGAAAAAACCAAAAAATTATTAAAAAAGTACTTCGGAAAAATAAAAGGTAAAACAAAAGATTCGTTTGAGAAAAACAAGACTATACAGAGAAAACCGCTGGTTAAAGTACATAAAAAGGATGTGGAACAAGCAAAGCTAGTCATGGGATTCCGTTCATTTGACAGAGGCCACAAAGATAGATATATACGCAGTGTTCTTTATAAAATTTTAGGCGGATATATGAGCTCAAAACTATTTATTGAAGTAAGGGAAAAAAGAGGGCTCGCATATTCAGTTCGTTCATGGGTAGACGCTTATGCCGAAACAGGATGTTTTGGTATTTCCGGCGGTTTCGATCCGAAGAAAGTTCCTGAAGCACTAAGAGAGATTTTTAAACTTCTTCGACGAGCAAAAAGTAAAGGATTTACTCCCGTAGAGATAAAAATGGCCAAAGAGAATAAAATAGGAAATCTAATTCTAAGCCTAGAGGGCGCTGGCGGTTGGGCTTCGAGTATTGCCTTGGACGAACTTTATGGTCTTCCCATTGAAATGCCCGACGAAATTATCAAAAAAACAAAGAAGGTTACTAACGCTGATATAAAAAGAGTAGCGCGAGAAATCTTTAAACCGGAAAATTTTAACATGGTTATTGTCGGACCCATTGATCCGAAGGAAGAAAAAAAGTATCTAGATTTAATCAAGCTGTAGATATATTATAAAAGTATTAAATTACAAAACACAAATTACAAATAACAAACAAATAACAATTACCAAAATTCCAAAAAGTTTGAGACATTGAAATTTGAGATTTAGAATTTATTTGGGATTTGGTGCTTGAAATTTGGGATTTAAATTAAGGAGGGGTAAAAAAATGAAGCGATATATCGCAAAAATAAAAAAAGATCCAAACCAACTTTTTTTTGATCTTTACAACACAGCTGTTTTGGTTTTTACAATTGGCGCTCTGGTTGCTATTATACAGTGGGTTGTCAGCATCTTTGATGGAAAAACCACATTAAACCCGGTTGCTCTTACTATCGGTGGAACCGACATTTATTGGTATGGCATCATCTTTGCCTTAGCCTTCCTTTTTGGTTTTTTGGTTGTGATCAGAGAAGCCAAAAGAATAGGACTAGACATAGATAAAATAATTAATATGGTTTTTTGGACTGTGGTTTTTGGTTTTATCGGAGCAAGAATTGTTTTTGCCTTACTCAATTGGGGTTTTTATTCATCCAATCCGTTAGCGATTTTTAATATTTGGCAAGGCGGTCTTTCACTTTTTGGAAGCTTAGTCGGAGGCGGATTGTTTTTGCTTATTTATTCCTTGGCAAAAAAAGAAAATGCCTGGAAGGCCTTGGATCTTTTTGCCCCTGCACTTTTAATTGGTACTGTTATTGGGAGATGGGGCAATTTTTTTAACCAAGAATATTTTGGCACACCTTCTAATTATCTGATGAAAATGTATGTGCATCCTATAAAGAGACCTTGGGAGCTAAGGAGTTTTGCCTTTTTCCACCCGCTTTTTCTTTATGAATCACTGCTTTGTTTATTACTTTTTGTGGTTTTGATTTTATTAAAAAGAAAGAGAAATATAGCGGCTGGAAATACCTTTCTTTATTATCTTTTGGGTTATTCAGCAATAAGATTCTTCTTGGAGTTCCTATCCTTGGAGCCAAGAATTGTTTGGGGCTTTACCTTAGAACAGTCTGTTAGCCTTATTTTTGTCATAACTGCAGCCTTAGTTCTAATAATTAAGCAAGAGAAAAAAGCAATTAAAAAGAAGAGGAGATATGGGAAAAATAGATAGAGAAAAAACTCTTGTTTTGGTTAAGCCCGATGGAGTTGAAAGAGGCTTAGTTGGTGAAGTCTTAAGGCGCTTTGAAAATCGAGGATTAAAAATTGTCGCTCTAAAAATGCTTCGGCCAAGCAAGAGATTAGCAGACGAACATTATGATAAAGAAATAGAAAAGAGATATGGGAAAAGTATTCGCGACGGTTTAATCGCTTATCTTATTGATGGACCGGTAGTAGCCTTGGCTTTAGAAGGGGTTGAAGCAATCAAAGTTGTTCGTTCCATGACTGGAACCACTTATCCAAATGAATCTGCTCCAGGAACAATCCGAGGAGATTTTTGCCATATCAGCAAAAATTATGCTAACACAAATGAGATTACAGTTCGCAATATTATCCATGCGTCTGCTGACAAAAAAGATGCCAAAAGAGAACTAAAGCTTTGGTTTGATCCAAAAGAATATGTGGAATATAAAAGAGTTGAAGAAATTCACATTTGGTAACTACTCAACCGTAAACGGTAATTCTTTTATTTGCTCTCCATTGAGATAGATTCTCAAAATATACCTGCCTACGGGCCATTTTTTTATTGGCAGCCAAGAATCAGTTTTTGCATTAATACTGAAAGCAAAAGTGTCGCTACCAACAATGCTTTTCTGGTATCTTTTTATCAGCCTATCTTCATCGAGATAGGTCCATCGTCCTTCAAATTCACTTTTTACCGGCATACCAATATATGAGACCGATGCGAAAATATCTTCATCGTCTTTGCTAAATACTGTACTGGTATTTCGTGTAGGCTTTCCTAAAACATCAACAGCTGTAGTAAGCTCGATGCCCTGAATACTGGATAAAACTTTATCTTTTTCAATATCGGCATCCGTTTTTACTGAATATGGATTTCTGGTCGTTAAAACATCGTTGATTAAAATCCTGAATTCATAATTACCTACACTCCAAGTAAGCTTATCATCTTTTACCAAGCTACTAGTGCTCAACCCAGAAAAAACCGCTGTGTTCTGTCTTTTTTCTTCTTTAAGAGCTTTATTATTTTTTATATCAAACCATTGATAGGTGACAGTTTGATTAGCTGGCAAACTGTTAAATATTATGATTGCATGAATTTCCGGGTCATTTGTAGAAAAAATATTGGTAACATCAAGTGGATTTTTGTTTTTATCCTCTCCTTTTGCTAAAACAACACTGCTAATAATACCACCGCTATTAGTTGACGGTTGTGGACTTGGCGTAATTAGAGATATAATGAGAATGATCGCAACGAGTACCAGTAAACCTCCACCGATCATTATAATAAGTTTCTTTTTGTCCATGGAATTTGTTTATTAATAATTTTCAATTTTCAGTTTTCAATTTTCATTGTAGGTATCGCTTCGCGATGGATTTTAATTGAAAATTTGATCATTGGAAATTGATTGAAAATTGAGAATTGGAAATTGAAAATTTATGCAATATTTCATCCCCACCATCATTTTATCCTTTCTATTTTCTTTTGCAATACTTGAGATTTCTAAAAAAAGAAAGTGGTTTGATTTGCCCGATGAGGCGCGAAGAATTCATATTCAACCAACTCCCAATCTCGGTGGTATTGCTATGTTCCTTAGCTTTTGGCTTATAGCAATTAGCTTTTTGTATTTCAACCATGTTGAAGGCGCTTATTTCAAATATATTGTCGGGCTTTTTATTGGTTCATTAATTTTATTTGCAACAGGAATCATTGATGACCGAAAAAAAATTCATCCCGGACTAAAATTAGTTGCACAGATATTAGCCGGCCTAACTGTCATTGCCGCAGGTGTTGGGGTTACTTTTATAAACAATCCTTTTGGCGGGTTTATTTATTTAAACCAAATTCAAATTCCGATTTTAACCATCAACCATATTACTTATCAAATAACTTTAATTGCTGATATTCTGGCTCTGCTTTGGATTGTGGGAATGATTAATGTGGTCAATTTTCTGGATGGATTGGACGGGTTGGCTTCGGGGGTTTCGGGAATTGCTTTTATCGCTATTTATCTGCTAAGCATGTCTCCAGCGGTTAACCAGCCCTTAAGCGCCATAATTGCTTTAATCGCTTTAGGCGCAGTGATAGGATTTTTACCTTTTAATCTTAATCCTGCCAGGCTCTTTATGGGAGACACGGGATCAATGTTTCTGGGATTTTTATTAGCCACTCTGGCAATTGTTGCTGGAGGAAAACTGGCTACTGCGCTCCTAGTTCTTGGTCTGCCAATCTTTGATGGTATTTGGGTGGTTGCTTCAAGAATATTTGCCGGTAAAAAACCCTGGACCGCGGGCAGAGATCATCTGCACCATAAGTTAATGGATTTAGGTTTGTCGAAGAGAACGATTGTGATTGTTTATTGGATTATTACAGCCCTTTTTGCGGGAATATCATTGGCGGGAGGAACAAGAGAAAAATTTATTGCTTTAGTGGTTTTGGTTTTAATTTTGGGAATAAGTATGATAATAATAAATATAAAATTAAAAAAACTAAATAAACCAATATGAGTCAATCTTTAATCAACAAAGCCAATGTGCTCCGCGACAGCGGAAAAACCAAAGCAGCAATGAAGATTTTAAAGCCACTTTTAAAATCGAAGAATTATCAGGTAGCGGTAAATGCCCATATTGCCTTGGGGATTTGCTTTGCAAATGAGAATAAGCACGAGAAAGCGATTCAAATGTATAAAAAAGCAATCGCTATTTGTGAAAAAAACAAGTGGCTGTCCAGAATTGGCGGAACATATAGAGATCTAGGGATCGTTTACAAAAATGCGAAAAGATTTAAAGAAGCAGAAAAAGCGATGAAAAAATCGCTTGAAATGGTTAAAAAATACTATGACGAAGGGCAGGGGATGAATGCCTCGTTAGGGATTGGCTATTCCAAACTTGGTCTTATATATTCTGACTCTAAACAGTTTCAGAAAGCAAAAAAGGCCTTCGAGATAAGCAAAAAATATCTTAAAAAAGGCAAGCACGAATATTGGAAATTAATTGGGATGATTGATGAATGTCATTTTCTGGTTGCATCAAAACAGTTTCAAGAAGCTAAAAAGATCTTTAAGATCGCGATTGCGGAAGCAATCGGACAAGAAAAAGAATACAAATTGGTTGAAGCCCTGATTTTAGCAGGCGATACCAAAAAAGGTTTGGGAGACAAAGACGGCGCTAAGATGTTTTATTCCATAGCAAAGTTAACTATAAATAAGATTTTTGATTCAAAAGAAGTGAGGGGGAAATTTGAAGAAGAAATAGAGAAAAAAATTAAATAATCTGTGGCAACAATTCATGAATTGTTGCTTCTCATGAATTGTCGCTACCAAAATAAACACAAAATGAGATCTTATGAAAAATATCGCCATCAGTCATTGCGATTAAAAGACTATAATTATTCTTCACCCGGAGAATATTATGTTACGATTTGCACCAAGGATAAAATTAATCTTTTTGGCGAAATAAAAAATGGGGAAATGGTTTTATCAGAAAATGGCGAGATCGTGGAAAGATATTGGTTAGAAATTTCAAAACATTTTCCATTTGTCGAATTAGACGTATTTCAAATAATGCCAAATCATCTACATGGGGTGATACGAATTATTGGTTATGAAAACAATGTCAATGATAATGTAGCGACAATTCATGAATTGTCGCTACGGGAAATAATGAAAAAACGGAGAAAAATGTTAATACCTAAAACCATTGGCTGGTTTAAAATGAATTCTGCCAAAGAAATTAATAGCATATTAGGACAAAAAGAGAATCCGGTTTGGCAAAAAGATTATTATGAACATATTATAAGAAATGGTAAAGAACTAGAAAATATTCTCAATTACATTCATGACAACCCTGCTAATTGGGAAAACGATGAGGAGAACATTAAAATTTGACAAAACCGCTTCTTTAAGCTAAAATTAAAAGAAAAAAGGAGAGAGGTGAAGCACATTGATAAATAAAGATGCCAGATACTTGGAAGAATTTTTCTTCCGAGCAATGTTAAAGGACAGCTGGGCAGCAGGAAACAAGAGAAAAATGAACTTGGTAGCACCCGGAGTGGCGATACCAGATGGATTCGTCGGACATTACTATCAAGAAGGTAACGGCAGGGCCAGCTTGATACTGATAGATGCTTGGCAGTCAGGAACAAACAACGCATTTTTCGGCTATACAACGATTTGGCAAGGCGGAATAGACCTGCCGCCAGTCTGGGTGATGCAATACTACGGTTTCATGGAAAAACAAGTTGAGGCATTAGTACGCAAATCACTCATGATGGCATACTCTCAGGGCCACTTTCTTAATGGTCGGGGGATAGACGGATTGCGCGGTATGGAGTTTACCAGTTATCACAATAAGAATATTCTCGACTGCTCCATAGCCCATGATTTCAGCCAGTTCGCCGGCATTGAGAGTATCGTCAAAGTCAACCCCGAGGACGGCGGAAAAACATCTACTCATTCCTTTCTTATGATTCAGGGAGGATTGCTCAGCAGTTAAAAAAATCGCGATTATTTTTTCATCAAATCTAAAAACACCGATGAAGGTACATTGACCCGACCTAATGCCTTCATCTTTTTTTTGCCCTCTTTTTGCTTTTTGAGAAGTTTATCTTTGCGAGTTCTATCCCCTCCGTATAAATAACCGATCACGTCTTTTTTCATGGCTGATAAAGTTTCGCGCGCCAAAACCTTCGCGCCAATGGCCGCTTGAATGGACACTTCAAACATTTGGCGAGGAATTATTTTTTTTAACTTGCCAACAACCTCTTTTCCAACCCCTAAAGCTTCTTTTTTGTCAACAACCTGGCTTAGAGATTCAACCTTATCGCCGGCCAACAAAACGTCCAGTTTAACTAGGTTTCCTTCCTTTAAACCTATATGTTCGTAATTCAGCGAAGCATAGCCGGAAGAAACTGACTTCAAGTCATCATAAAAATCTTTGATCATTACCGCCAGTGGAATATCGTAAAGAATTAGAGCTTTATTTTCATCTAAGTATTTTATCTCTTTATATATTCCTCGATATCTCCCCAGCATTTCCAAAACCTGCCCAACATAGGATTTGGGCAAAAGCATTTCCGTGGCTACCCATGGTTCGAAAATCTTTTTAATTTTGCCAGCATCCGGAAAATCAGCTGGGTTGCTGGTTTGAATGATATCTCCATTAGTTAATTCTATCTCATAACCAACAGTCGGATGGGTAATAATTAATTCTAAACCAAATTCGCGCTCCAATCTTTCTTTGATAATATCAAGATGTAGCATTCCCAAAAATCCGCAGCGAAATCCAAGACCCAAAACAGGAGAGTTTTCACCGGTAAATTCTAATGAAGCATCATTCATTTTAAGTTTTGACAAACCCTCTCTTAATTTATTCAAATCATTGCTGTCAGCTGGATAAATTCCTGCAAAAACAGTTGGTTTGACCCTTTTATACCCGGGCAAGGCCATGACCTCGTCCTTAACTTTTTCTAAGGTAATAGTATCACCCACTGCAACTTGTGAAATATCTTTAAGACTTGTAACAATATAGCCGATTTCACCTGCCGAAAGCTTTTCTGCCTTAACCATTTTAGGCTTAAAATAACCAATTTCGAGGGCATCCGCCCCCTTTTTCGCTGACATTAAAAATATTTTTTCGCTATTTTTTATTTCTCCATCAAAAACTCGTACATAAGCGATAACTCCGCGGTAGGAATCATATTTTGAATCAAAAACCAAAGCGCGCGGATTGCCCTTCTCATCGCCTTTTGGAGCTGGGATTCTCTCTACAATAGCCTCTAGGACTTGTTCAACATTTTGTCCGGTCTTGGCCGAAACATAAATCATTTCCTCTTTTTTGAATCCAAAAGTATTAATTAATTCATTCGCCACCTTTATGGGTTCAGCCGCCGGCAGATCAATTTTATTAATCACCGGAATCAAAACCAACCCTTGATCTTGCGCCAGGTGTGCATTAGCCAAAGTTTGCGCTTGAATCCCCTGCGTCGCATCAACAACCAACAAGGCTCCCTCGACAGCAGCAAGAGAACGGCTAACTTCATAGGCAAAGTCCACATGACCTGGTGTGTCTATCAGGTTAAGGATAAACTTCCCTCCTTGGGTATTGGGTATTGAATATTGATTGGATATTGGATATTGGATATTGGATATTTGGTATTCCATCCTCGCCGGTTGGAGTTTTATAGTTATGCCACGTTCTCTTTCCAGATCCATCGTATCTAAAACTTGTTCTTTCATTTCCCTTCTGCTCACCGTTCCGGTCAATTCCAATAACCTATCCGCTAAAGTGGACTTGCCATGATCAATGTGTGCTATTATGCAAAAGTTTCGAATGTTATTCATGAAAAATTTTATAACTTTTTACTTTATAACTATCTCAATATTTTCCGAAATATCCCCACCGCGCCATCCAATAATTTCTGAGCTTCGGGAACATTGAAAAGAGTGCTTAAAACTAGATAAATGAAAACTCCCGCAAAAGCAGCGATAGATGTTTGGCCCAAAAGACCAAGGGTAGACAAAGTGTTAAAATAACCCTCAACATAGTACAGCGTGAAATAAGAAAAAACACCAGCAAAAAGGCTGAAAATCAGATATTTTCCCGAAGTTAAAAAGATCTGATTCATATCGATTTTATGAAATCTTTCTTTGAGAAGAACTAATAAAAAGAAAAGGTTTACAAAAGAAGCGATGACGCCGGCTAGAGCCAAGCCAACTACTTTGAATGGTATGACTTTGGTAAAAAAGATACTGCCGATAGCATTGACAATAAAAGCGGCAAAAACTACTTTTACTGGTGTTTTGGTATCGCCCGTGGCATAAAAAGCGCGGACTAGAAATGGAACTAAACCTTGAGCGACTAGCCCTAAAGCGAGGTAACCTAGCGTGCGAGAAGTCCAGATAGTATTGCTCACATCAAAAAGACCGGCACCCAAAGCTAAACGAACGATATGTGCTCGAAAAACTAATATTAAAACCATCGCCGGCATCAAAAGGTACAGCATCATTTTAAATGTTTCAGTAAAATTTAAAACAAAAACCTCATCCTTTTTTTGTGCATAAGCATAGGAGAGAATGGGAAATACTGATACGGCAAAAGAAATTCCAATCAGACCTATTGGAAGGCTGATGAGATTTGTCGCCAGATTTATAATGGCAATACTCCCATTTTCTAGTGTTGAACCAATAATATTATCTACTACCAGATTAATTTGGACCAGGGCAAGACCTAGGGTAACCGGTATCATTAGTTTAATAATCTTCAAAAAATAAGCATCCTTCCAATTAAAAACTGCCTTGAAGCGAAAACCGACTTTAAAAAATGTCGGGGCTTGGACTAGCATGTGTGCCAAAGCGCCAATCACCACTCCCCACGCCAGACCCGCCGTGCCCATTACTGGAACAAGGTAAAGTGCTCCCAAAATGATCCCAATATTGTACAGAATAGGAGCAAGTGAATAGACAAAAAATCTGCCAAAACTGTTTAAGACCCCGCCAATCACGGATGAAATTGAAAAGAAGAGCGGAGAAAGCAACATTATGCGAGTTAGCAATGTTACTTCTTCCAATTGAACCGTATTAAAACCGGGAGTAATCAGCCTCATTATCCATGGCGCGAAAATAAATATAACCGCCATAGCAAGAATCAAAACTACTAGAATAATGTTGAGAAAATTGCTCACCATCTTCCAGGCTTTTTTCTCGTTTTTAAATATGAGATCGGAAAAAACCGGAATAAAAGCGGAGGATAGAGCACCGAGTATCAGCAAGTTGAAAATAAGATCAGGAATACGAAAAGCCGCATAGTAGGTGTCCAGCGTTGCCCCCGCGCCAAATTCAGAAGCTAAAATGCGATCTCGAAATAAACCAAGAAGGCGGCTGGCCAAAGACGCCGCCGCAATAATAATCGCGTTTTGAGAGACTAAGGATATTTTATCGAGAATTTTATGCATGATTTACGAATAGTTACAAATATTCACGAATAAATACAAATGGACACCTTAATTTAGTATCCTTCTATATCTTACACCATCTGGAGAAAAAATCACTAATATTCCTAGTTTGAGATTATTTGTCTTTAAGTAAGTCAAAATTTGATCAAAATCTTTTTTTCTAAAAGACTTCCCAACTTTTAGCTCCAATACTATCTTGTCTTCAACTAAAAAATCCAAAAAATATTTTGCTATTTTTTCGTTTTCATAGACTAAGTCGCAACATAGCTGTTCTTTAAATGTTACCCTTTCTTTTTTAAGTTCCAAAGCAATCGCTTTCTCGTAGACCTTTTCTTGAAAACCATAACCAAGCTTATTACAAACCGCAAAAACAATACCAATAATTTTGTAACTTAATTCAGGATAAAACACCTTATCCATTAATGGATTTTATTTGTATTTATTCGTGAATATTTGTAACTATTCGTATACTAAAGCTTCTGCACTTCGTAGAATTGCCTATAAACCCCATTCTTGATTTTTATAAGAGCATCGTGCTTACCTTCTTCCACCACCCTCCCTTTATCCAGAACTAATATTCTATCCGCTTTGCGAACAGTAGAAAGACGATGAGCAATAATAAATGTAGTACGCCCTCTCATTAATTCTTCCAGCGCCGCTACTACTTCTCTTTCACTTTTAGCATCCAGCGCTGATGTCGGCTCATCTAAAATTAATATTCTAGGATCTTTGAGGATAGCGCGAGCGATAGCTACCCGCTGTTTCTGCCCACCCGAAAGCTTTACCCCCCGATCACCCACTAATTGATTGTACTTATTTCTGAATTTTTGGACAAAATTATGAGCAAAAGCTTTTTTGGAAGCCACCTTCATATCTTTGTCGCTAGCCCCAAAGCTTCCGTATTTAATATTTGCTCTAACAGTATCATTAAATAACAATATTTCTTGAGGAACTATGGCGATCTTTTTCCTCAAAAACTCTAGGTCTATTCTGGAATTTTCTACTCCATCTATATATATCTTGCCTCTTTGCGGTTTATAGTAATAGGAAATCAAGTCTGCCAAAGTAGTTTTGCCAACGCCGGATTCGCCGACTATCACCACTATCTCTCCTGGATTTACTGTAAAACTTATTCCATTTAAAACATCTTGATTCTTTTTTTCATATTTGAAAAACACTTTTTCGAATGTAACTCTTCCTTTAATATCATCCATTTTAACTATATCTTTTGGTATGTAATCCTCTGGCGCCTCACCTAATATTTTCTCCGCCCTTTCAATTGAAATCAGCGCGTTCTGCATGGTTTGCCACTTGTTGATTAACCCAGAGAAAGGAGCAAAAAGCATTCCAAGATAGGTATTATACATTAAGACCTGACCAATAGTGATTTTTCCGCCCCACACCAGGTAGATTGAATAGGCAAAAACAAAGATCTGTGCGGAAAGAACTATTACACGATAAAAGAACTGATTTTTTTGCCAAAGCATCAGATATTCTACAAAAAATCTGACCGCGCCATTAACAAATTTATCTTTAACTTTTTTAGTTTCATGCTCCTCAGCCACATATTGCTTAACATTTTGAATATTCATCACCACATCATAGCTATGCCCATAAGCTTTGTTATAGCCCTTATTTCCTTTCCTTCGCAAATCCGCCAGATTGGGTGTAATTTTGAAAAGCAAGTAAATGTAAATGATCAAAATTATAATAACGATCATCGTCAAAAAGACGTTGATAAAGAACATAAAGATCAAAGAAAAAATCAGAGTTAAAAATTGAGGGACTAAATCGACAACCAGATTGCTGAAAATATTATACATATTCCCGCCAGCTCTTGAGATTTTGTCCATTACATCACCTAGCTTGTGAGTTTTGGTAAAAGATAATGGCAGACGCAAAATAGCGGCCACTCCTTCATAAACATAGGAAGATTCGGCTCTTTCCGCCAAGATGCTAATCAATCCGCGTAATTTCCAGCTGACAACCTCGTCAATTGATTTTATAATCGCCCAAATAATCAGAAAAAAGAAAGCTCCCTTAATTGCGTAAGCGAGAAAATCAAAAACAAAGCCGGGTTTGACAATGCTATCAATAATTTTGCCAGATAAATAAGGGACGGTCGCATCAAAAATCGCAACCAAAACACTGAATATTGTTATTGCGATAAGATCCTTTTTATACTTAATAAAGTATTTTTTGAGATAACTGCTCTTGGCAATCACCTGCCGAAAAGAGAGCTTGTTTTTCTTTTTCATATATTTGTGTTTGTTTTTTCTATTATACCACTCCTGTCAAATAAAAAACCGGCGAAATTCACCGGTTTCTTTTGGAGCACAGCTCCAAGGAATTATTATTGGATTTCCGACCGAAGTCATTATTCCTTTTCTCTTTCAAACACCATTACCGCTTTTATCTCGCCGGCTAGACATTCGGGTGGAAAAACACGAGCGGTTTCCTTGTACCGCCATCCCTTTTTTGCCATTTCATTTGCTTTATTTTCAAGTGCTATGTCAAAACTAATACTACCACCTCTTATCGAAACAACATTATACTCGTACATCATCCGCCTCCTTTCTTTCCAAAATTATGGGTGAGATTTCGTTCATTGTTCTTGCTGACCACTTCCGACAAACGAATGATGGTTCTGGGAACACCTTTTTCGCATGAAGCGCCCGGGCCGAATCCTTGACAAACACTACGATGGGTTGACAGCGGTCGCTTCTTTGCTTTTTTTTGTCTTCTCATCGAAAACTTCCATCCCTCCAAAAGCAACCACCGCCTTTCTGACCGAAGTCGTAAAATTTGTGTCTAGAAAACCAATACTGACCAGCTCATATCAAACGCAAACAAAAAACTCAATCTTGACTTCATTACCGTAGAGCCCTATCAGATCCCTTAAAGCATCTTGGGTTTGACCCAGCGGTTCTTTCGGGTATACAAGAACGCGGATAAGAAAGGAGTTCCCTTTTTGCCGAGAAACGAAGAAGTATTTTTTATTCTCACCCCCGCCCAATCTTTCATATACATTACATAACATATTTAAAGCTTTTGCCGGGTAATCGTAAGGAATTTCTTTTTTCTTATCGCAGTCAAGCGGAAAATGTATCTTGATTTCCAATAACTTCTTCGCCTCCTTTCAAATTGAAGTTGGGGATTTCTATGTCTTTACCCTGTCAAATGGTTTTACGAAAGTAAAACCATCGCTTTGCGATATTTGACAGGGTGAATTTTAATGTCCGAAATATATGTTTAACTTTGCAAATCAGCAATTAGTTTTTCGAACTCTTCACGTTCAATCACTTCTTTTTCAAGCAGTACATTCGCTATTTTTTCCAAAATATTCTTGTGGCTTGTAACTATCCCATTCGCTACAGCCTCTGCTTTGGTCATAATGATTTGCACTTCATCATCAATAGCTTGAGCGGTTTTTTCAGAGTAATTTTTGGCTTCAGCAATATCACGGCCAAGAAATATCATCTCGTCTTTATCATGGAAACTAATTGGTCCTAAGCGATCACTCATCCCATATTCCTTGACCATTTTACGAGCCATAGCGGTTGCTTGGGTCAGATCATTTTGCGCGCCAGTAGTTTGCTCTCCGAAGATCAAGATTTCCGCTTCCCGCCCAGCAAGATACATGGCGATGTCATCTTCGAATGCCGTTTTGGACTTAAGAGCTTTGTCATATTCTGGTGGGTTCCAAGTGTAACCCAAAGCTCTTCCTCTGGAAACTATGGAAATTTTCTGAACTGGATCGGCATTTGGCAAGAAGTGGGCAGCGAGAGCGTGTCCCGCTTCATGATAGGCCGTGATCTTTCTTTCTTGTTCGGTAATAACTTTACTGGTTCTTTGCGGTCCCATCAGGATTTTTTCAATCGCTTCATTAAGATACCCAGCGCTAATAGTAGCCTTGTTATCACGAGCACTTAGTATTGCTGCTTCATTTAAAAGATTTTTCAGGTCGGCGCCAGAAAACCCTGGGGTTTTTTGAGCTATTTTAAATAGGTCAACATCTCCTTCCAAAGGCTTGGCTTTAACATGAACTTTGAGAATCGCTTGACGTTCTTTAATATCGGGCAGATCAATTAAAACCCTACGGTCAAATCTTCCAGGTCGAAGCAGTGCTGGGTCCAAGACATCCGGACGGTTCGTTGCCGCCATAACAATGACACCGCTATCAGTATCAAAACCATCAAGCTCGACTAATATTTGATTTAAAGTTTGTTCTCTTTCATCATGAGATCCACCCAAACCCGCGCCTCTTTGACGTCCTACCGCGTCTATTTCATCTATGAAAATAATGCAAGGCGCGTTTCTTTTGGCTTTGGCAAATAGATCGCGGACGCGGGATGCTCCCACACCCACAAACATTTCGACAAATTCGCTACCTGAAATGCTAAAAAAGGGAACGCCAGCTTCGCCTGAAACGGCTTTGGCAAGCAAGGTTTTTCCTGTTCCCGGAGGTCCTAAGAGAAGCACTCCTTTGGGAATTTCAGCTCCCAAGTCTTTATATTTTTTAGGATTTTTTAGGAAATCAACTATCTCAACTAGGTCTTTCTTGGCTTCTTCAGACCCCGCAACATCGTTAAATGTTACTCGGCTATCTTGTAAATTAATTCTTGCGCGAGACTTGCCAAAAGACATCGCTTGGTTGTTTGCCGATTGAGCTTGGCGGAGCATTAAATAAATAAACCCAGCCATTAACAGGAATAAAATAGCAGTAGGAAGTATGTCTATCCAAATAGAACTGGTATCACCATTTTTTATCTCTATTGTTGTCTTATCCGGAGTAATTCCATAGGAAGTTAGAGAAATAGCATTTTCTTTATAGGCAATCTGCTCTGTTTTTCCATCTTTGGCTTCCTTCAAAAAAACATCTAGCTTATCACCATCTACTATAATATGGTCAATTTGACTATTTTTCACTTCATCTACCACTTGGGAAATATTGACAGCAGCTGTGTTCTGATTGACTTTCTTCGCCTCACTAGAATACGCAAAACTAGATCCTACAATTAAAATCAAAACTAGGATTAGCCAATTATTTTTTAGAAACTTCCCCAAGCCGTTTTTCTTTTTATTCTCCATGGTAGATCAATTATAGTATATTTTGCCTTCCTTGTCAATTTTTGGCTTGGGTTTGCGAAAAACCTTGGCGTACTACCGAACCAACACTGCGACTGCAAGAATGATGGCTGTAAATAGAGCCAGCCAGCCAATAGTAAGATAGAGCAATTTGAGAGCTTCTTTCTTCTGATTATCTAGATAAAGCATGACTGGTTTACCCAAAACTAAAAGCCCGCAGATAGCCGCTGAAACTACGAAAAGCATTAGAATCGCCGCCCCGCCCAAAAGACCATTCGCATTGCCAAATAACTTTTGGCCATTATTCATAATCTCTACTATAACTAGTACATAGGCGAATGTGCCGAGAGCCCGTAAGAAACTGCTTAAAACGATGTTAACTTTCTTCATATTTTTTGTTTAATAATATTGTTGAGCTATAACTTAATTTCTCTTTTCTTCGACACTAATGCTAGAGCCGAATTTTATTTTCATTTATCGCAATGGATTAACTATAATGTATCTTCATTTCTCTGTCAATTTCTTGGCTGGTTTTTGACAAAAAAAGACTCGCCCTCTATAGAGCAAGTCTTCGATTCAATTTACCAGTTCTCAGATTCATTTAAATGAACCTAAGAAGCCAGTTTTAGGCAAGCGGTGGGACAGGAGAGGCCATACTGCGCAGCAATTTTGACTAATTCGCTTTCGATTTCCTCTCCGTCCTTGCCTTCAAGCCAGTTGAAAAATGAGATAAAGACGCAAAAACCCCCTTCTGTCTCTTGGGCATGGTCGATGCCAGCTTCGGAAACATTTCTTCCGCGCTTGGCGAGCCACCGGTTTAATATTTTTCTGACCAAGCCCAGCTCTTCTACTTTGAAACAAACAAACCTTTTCCTGTCGTCTTGCTTTGCCATCGTGGGCCTCCTTCTATTTTATATAAATTTTTTTAACGTGCGTTTGTCTTGGTTTATCCCACACCTGCCTGCCGGTAGGCAGACTCGTGTACTCGCTCAGGATTAATTTTGCTCTTATATTCTTAACCTAATGACTAACTTGCTGCGAATTGATAAGACAGTTATATGAATGTTTCTTTTTTAGGGTTATCCCACGCTCGCAATGGGCTCGCTTTGGGATTAATTTTGCTCTATATTTTGATATTAAGGAGCAAAATTAAAAAACTGGCCTCTAGCGGTCAGTAGTTTATTTTTTTTAAGAAAAACACATCAAACTAACTGATCGCCATATGGTCAGTAAAAAACCAGAAGAAATAGTTATTGTGTCGTTGTGTTTTCATTGGATGCATTGTATACGAAAAAAATCCCGCAGTCAAGAAGTTTTTTAAAATAAATTATGCTTCTATTTTTGAGAATAAATAGCTACCTATAAACATCAAGGCTACAGTTACTAAGCTTAAAACCAGGAGATCGGTACTAAGAGGAAAGCTATGAATTCCGTCTAAGGCATAACGCAAACCATCTACCCCATAAGCCAAAGGGTTGGCTTTAACAACTGTGCTTAAAATCTTTGACAAACCCATGAGAGGAAAAAGGGCACCGGAAAGAAAAAAGATTGGCATAACTAAGAAGTTCATTATCAGCTGAAACCCCTGCATGTCTTCCAGCATTGAAGCAATGGCGGTGCCAAGTGCTGTGAAAAGAAAAGCGATCAAAAACACAAAAACTAAGGCTAAGGGAAGCATGGCAAGAGTTGTTGGTCGAAATCCTGCAACCAATGAGATTAGAAAAACTATAATCCCCTGAAAAGTAGCTACGGTTGCACCACCTAGAGTTCTACCTAACATAATATGAATTCGCTTAACCGGCGCAACAAGCGTTTCTTTGAGAAATCCAAATTGCCTATCCCAGATAATTTCTATTCCGGAAAAAAGCGCTGTAAAAAGAATGCTCATGGCAATAATGCCGGGTGCCAAAAAATTAATGTAATTTCCTCCGCCGGCTTTCGCATAAATCGGTCCAAACCCAAAACCTAGCGCAACCAAGAAAAGCAAGGGCTGGCCCAGTGATCCAATAATTCGAGACCTAGAACGAAAGTATCTTTTCAATTGTCTTAACCAAAGTATATATATAGTGCTCATATGTTTTTTATCTTCTCCGCATTCTCCAATGCATGCGCGCATTCGCTTGGTTGCCTTGCGCTTCTTCGCGAATACTTCTGCCGGTTAATGCCAAAAAGGCTTCTTCTAAAGAATCCTTCCCAGTTTTTTTCTTCAATTCTTCGCTCGACCCACTCGCAACTATTTTCCCATGATCAATAATGTCTATTTGGTTGGCCACTTTCTCTGCCTCATCCATATAATGCGTTGTAAAAAATACCGTGACGTTTTCTTTTTTATTGAGATTTTTTATATAACTCCAAATATGGTTCCGCGTCTGCGGATCGAGCCCCAAGGTCGGCTCATCCAGAAAAAGTATTTTGGGATGATGTAGCAGACCTCTGGCAATTTCCAACCTTCTTTTCATACCTCCGGAAAAGTTTTTAGTTGGCTCATTTCTTCGATCCCAAAGTTCTACAATATTAAGGAGTTCCTCGATTCTTTTTTTGCGGGTCTTTTTGGGAACGCTATACAAAATGCCATGCAATTCCATGTTTTCTAAAGCGGTTAATTCCTCATCTAGGGACGGATCCTGAAAGACAATTCCAAAAGATCTTCTCACACCATCCTCATCTTTTACCGAATCATATCCTGCTAAAGAAATCTGGCCTTTTGTTGGATCTAATAGTGTTGTTAACATTCTTATGGTTGTTGTTTTCCCGGCACCATTAGGACCAAGAAATGCAAAGATAATTCCTTTCTTAACTGCAAAAGAAATATCATCCACGGCCGTAAAGTCGCCATACTTTTTGGTCAGATTTTTTACTTCAATAATATTGTCCATAAAAAGTATTGTAGCATAGAGTAGAGTTTTTGAAAAGTAAAAAAGTCCCGCCGTAGCGGGACTTTTTTACTTTGAGATTAATCCAATATTCACATAAGATTTTAAGCTTTAAACATCTTTTGGTATTTTTTGCTTCTATATCTCCTAATCATTTTGACAGTAAAGAAAAGAGTTGCGGCAAAAACCAAGAGCAAACCAAGAGAAAAACCGGCAAAACCATCTAAGAGAAACGGATTAGAACTACTGCTTAGAGCGCTTAAATAACCTGCAAGCCAAATGATCGGTGAGCAAAGACAGACTAAAACTTCGTAAATACTGCCTAAAATATAAATCCATTTACTCTTTATAACAAATACCTGTAACAGAAGAATGATGATAAAAATCAAGCTGATCGGTAAAAATATAGCGACTAGCAACGTAATTATTAGCGCCATTAAATTAGCCAGCCAAAAAATAGAGGTTTTATATACTGGCAAGGGATAGATTTCATTACTTGATGCCTTAGTAATTAAGAAATCATCATCCACATTTTTAATATTAACTGTGTCGCTCAGCTTAGTTAAAAATAATTTATTAGTTGAATTGATCCAGCTCTTATTAACCATGCTCTCATCTAAGCTTTTGATTATATTGGGACCAATCCAATTCGCCCATTGAGTAGTTAACGAACCTTGGGCCACTTTACCATCGGAAAGTACATACAAAGTAATAGGTATATATGTTTTATAATAGCTCGGTGGCGGCACTATCTCGGCCGAACCTGAACTATTGAGATTTGCCTTGGCCGAATCGCTCTCAACAAAATCCAATGCGAGACGAGTAAGCTTCATTGGATAAATAATTTTATTGGTTTGAAAAGACAATCTTAAGGGAGTTATTTCTCCTGTCGCTAGTTTTTCAGCAACATCAGCATTGTTAGCAAAAGCACCTTGAATTTTAGCAACCGTAAAATACCAGCCATTATCAATGTAATCTTGCAGCATACTGCTTTTATCTGCGGGAAAAGTATAGCCATTATCAGCTAACCATTTAGCCAAAACTGTACTATCAGTTGCTTGAAGAATGGTCGTATCATAGATATCAACTGTTTTCTGCTCTACAATTTCGATCGCAGGAGATTTTTGGGCACCGCCGAGCGACATTGTAGCCCGATCATAAATTATATCGGGGCCAGTATTGATCGTCTTAGTAATATCACCAAGTGTAGCAAAGAGTTTGGAATCGGATTTAAATATTTCGGGCTTGCTGGGTGTCGGAATAACCCAGGCAAAATCTTTGGCATTGCCCTGATAACTAGTTGAGATCACCAGATTTTCCGTCTGATTTTGATAATAAATAAAAGCCTTTTGAGCTGTTTCGCTCGCATACTTATCAACCGGATAGAATATTCCACCATCGGCATGAGCCACATTTGCGCTAACCACAAGGTTTAAGACCAGCACTGCGAAGAAAATGATGATTATTTTTGATTTTCCGTTAAAGAGAGATTTCACTTTGTTTTGCATTTTTTGTTCCTGTCCACCTTGGGCGGATTTATTTATATTTTATATCTAATTTTTTGACCCAGAAAAGCTACCATTGCAACTAACATTAGCAACATATTGAGAATAACCCTGGGTACTAATTTGAAAGTTGAAAGTGCCGGAAACGCCGGATTTGGTGAAATTAAATACCTGCTGAATATAGCCAACACCGCTTATATTCATTGACCAAGTAGCTCTGCCGCTTGAATCGATTTTTGCGCTCTGACCACTCCATGTAACTGTATTGTTTCTAACAGTTAAAGTGTCCGTAAACACACCTAGATTGCCCAGATTAACTCCCGGTACATTAGTGCCGCAGTTCCCATAGCTATATCTTACACTGTAAGTGCCGTCATAAGAAGTCGGAGTCGGGGTTGGGTTTGGAGTTGGGATTATATTTGGAATTGGATTCGGAATTACCGGAGCCACTGGCACTAATCCTTCTTCCGGACATCCGGGATTGCCACCCATAAATCTTCGTCCTGAATAAGTTAAAGTATCCCAGCAACCGTTGCCGTAAGCGCAATCGTGGCCACCCTCGGTTGTTGGCATCCTTGTTTTAACCAAACTAGCAGGTGATGTATTGCCACCTTTGGCTCTGCATTCATTGAAAAAATCTTCCACCATGGGCGAATTTTGAGGAGGAGTTGCTGGTTCTCCATTCGTAATTCCTGCACCCCCGATAGGTGTAGTTTCCGAGAGGTCTATCGACTGGCCTAGATTATTCCAATCACCAGTCAATGATTCGGGCGCAGAGGGATCTCCTATCGTATAACCGCGGGAATCTTTAATTAGTTTCGGAATTTCCTGCTTGGCCCGGTCCCAACAATCATTGGTGATAATGGCGCCGGCCTTATTTCTGGTTACATGGCAAACGGGGGTATAATGAGTCGCTAATGCCGGCTCTACCAAATTAAAACTGACCGCCGACGCGCTCTTAAGATTGCTCATAATTCCGTCCAGAAAATAGTCTTGGGTTTGCAGTCCAGCGGTTACATAGCGCATCGCTTGGTGATCATTCACATAAATTATCCAGTCACTATAACTTTTTAAATTAATAACCTGATCCATACTTTTTTCAAAGTAGGTCTCGGCATCTGCTTGAGAAATACCGCTTGTGAAAGAAGTGGGTACAGCAGCTAGGGTTGACCAAGTACCCTTATCGGCCGCTTGATTTATCTGATCAGCCCAATTTTTCAAAGCTGTTTTATAACCCGTAAAATTACTGTCAACCGTAAGACCATCTATTTGTGTAGAAACTGTCTTGGCTCTTTCAGAAATTCCTTTCATGGATGTGCCAGAAGGGACGTTTCGTCCAGCCCAGACATCATCGCCCAGAGCTCTCAAGTCATAAAGTTCGGTGGAACTATTTTGCAGAGCATCAAAGCTTTGCATGGCAACCTTATGAACCGTTAACATATAATATAATGCCGGCGCAGCAATGATAACTATGATGATTCCCGTGGTAATCAAACCGATTAAGGGTTTTTTTATGATAAACTTAACCAAAAGAATTACCAGCCAAACAGCTAGACAAATTGATAAAATGATACCAATAACAGCAAAAAATGCAGAGTAGCTACTTGATTGTGCGGTACCAGCAGCATCAAATATATAAGAAAAGAAAAAAACTAATATGATGCCCACTATCAACAAAGCAATCGGGTTGCCTTTCTTTGGTTTTGGAGGAGTTACAGTTGGTGTTGGCGCAGGAGGAGGAGTTTCAGGACTTTTGGTTAATTTAGCTTCTAAGGGCTCCCCGCATTTAGAACAAAACTTACTTTTGCTTTTTTCTGGAATTTTTACTCCGCAATTAGAACAATACATATACACCTCCAAAACTTCTACACTAATTTATTTATTTATTTTTATTTATATAGTAAAAAAATTTTGTCTCAATTAAATACTTGACTTTAATATACAAGTTTTGGAATCTTTGTCAAACCACTGGCTCTCTTGATTGGTTGCGAGAGAAAACAAAAAATATTTTAAAAATGAAAAATCTTGGTTTACTACGCTTGGGGAACTTGCATCGCCTCCGGCACGCTGCCCATGAAATTAATTTGACCATCTGCGATGGTCACGGATTTGGCATAGAAACCCGGGATCTGACCTATTACCTGCTCGGTTAACTTAGAAAAGAAACCATTAGCATCAAAGGAAGTTAATGGCACATTAAATTTACCAACGCTAATCGAATCAAATTTTAAGCTAACCTGATTGTCTTTAATACTGACTGGCGTTACTTTGATATAAATGGGCAGACTAGTTTTGATATAGCTTAGACCTTTATTGATTTCGTCTTGGGTAAAGCTCACACCGCCAATTGCCGCGATAAAGTTATTCAGCCGGCTGGTCAATAAATTGCCGGAAAACTCTACCGAGCCATCAGCATTAAACCTCACTTGAGTGTTGGCAACCGGCATATAAGCCCAAGATGAATAATTTATTCGGGCCGAAGTTTCTCTAGAAGTAAAGCTCTGATTTAAATCCTTTGACCCAGAAAAAATAATACCTTGAACTTTATCTTGCCCAACTGGTAGATATGAAATCTTAGTTAAAGATTTGCTGACATAATCATCATAATCAGCTTTTGTATAAGTAATACCTAGGTCCTTTGGTTTATTTGCGCCGATCAAATCGGAAAGGCCGGGTACAAAACCAAGATAAGCCAAATAACCAACACCACCGATAACCACTAACAAGATCACGAGTAATAAAAATTTGATAAACTTGCCCATATTACCTCCTTTTAATTAATAGTATTTGTTTGTTTTTATACAAAACTAGCTGTTTTTTTGATAAACGGAGGGAGAGGGATTCGCCTTCCAGGCCGGCCTTGAAGCAGAAATGCTTCATAGCTTCACATTTCTTTTCACGGCTTCGAACCCTCTTCCATATGATACTAAAATACTGGCTAAATTAGCCACTATTTTAGTATAACGGAGGGAGAGGGATTCGAACCCCCGAGGAGCTTGCGCCCCTAACTGTTTTCAAGACAGTCCCATTCAACCGCTCTGGCATCCCTCCATGTTGCCTTTCAAATATACCAAATAAAAAAATATTTTTCAACAAAGACCTTGGGATTTGACAAATCCATTAAAACCCCTATACTAAAATTAAATAATAATAAAAAGGAGGGGAGAAAAATGAAAAATAAAAAATGTACCTGTAACAGCAACAATGCCTGGGGGCTTGCCTTGGGTTTATTTCTCGGGGGGTTCCATGCATTTTGGGCGATTCTGGTTGCCAGTGGTTTAGCGCAGCCACTAATAGATTGGATATTCAAACTGCACATGATTCGTCCGCTTTATGTTATTGCTCCATTTGATATTGTTATGGCGGTAACGCTTGTCATCGTAACTTTCATAATCGGTTACATAGCTGGTTGGGTTTTTGCAGCAATTCGTAATAACCTTTGTTCTTGTTGTTCTTGCAAAAAATAGAAAGTCTGAAAGATTTTAATAAAAAATAGTCACGAGTTTTCGTGGCTATTTTTTATTTTTGCTTTATTGCGAAATAAAAAAGTATCTCTACTTTTTAAAAACTTGGTTGTATAATAGAAACAAGTTGGGTATAACCAAAGCATTGTTCTTATCATTAAAATAAAAAGATGCCAAAACAAAAAATTAGCATTACAAAAAAAGACATATTAGAAGAAAAGAAAGACAAAGATATTTGGTGGCAAGATTCAAAAAAAGGCGGGAAAAAAACCATTACTATTATAAGCGTACTAGTATTTATTATAATAGCGATCGGACTAGCATCAGTTCTGTTTGACCAAAAGAATAAATTAAACCAAAAAGAAACGGAGCAACTCCGAAGTGAGATTGAGTTATCCAAGAAAAGCACCCAAGATGAATTAGATACTTTGCAAAGCCAATTATCCGATCTGCAAAAAAAATTAGATGATGCAGAAAAAGCAAAACAGGCGCAAACGGCTGAAAAATCTGCTATCGAAGGATCTCTGAGTTTCCCCAGCAGCTACATACCAGAAGATATGCAGATTTGTGCGCTAGATACCACAAATGATCAAAATCTGTTTTGCACTAAAGATCACGTCGTGGACAAAAAATACACTTATGGTATAGGCTATAAAATAGAACTGTCTGCTGGAACCTATAATGTTTATGCGACCGTATCTACTTGGCAGGGATACAAAGCTTACTATTCGGAGTTTGTCACTTGCGGACTGAAAGCCAGCTGTCCGTCTCATAATCCAATTGAAGTCAAAGTTGAAGCTGAAAAGACTACTTCAAAGATAGATCCGATTGACTGGTATAAACAATAGTATCTGCTATAATATAAAAATTAAGGAGACCCGCGCCAATAGGCGGGGTAAAGATTTTGGTAAATAACAAACCTGACAAGGTATTGCTTCGCTGGAAATCCGGCGGAGAAAAAAAAGATCCTAACGCAGGTATTTGGATGGCGGTTTTGTTTTTGCTTACCAGTGCGACACTAGTTTACAATCTTATTCATCATGAATGGATGGTGGGAATAGTTTTCGGTTTCTTAATCATCGTCTTAATCTGGTATTTCTTCAGCTCATCAAAAACGGTAGATATTACCATGGCTAATAATGGAATTCAAATCAATAATCTCTTTTATGATTTTGAAAATATAAAAGGCTATTGGCACTCTGACAGAACCGGCACTTTTTATCTGGAGCCAAAGAAAAGAACTGGCCTAGTTATTTCTTTTCCAATGGGGAATAAAAGTATTGAAGAAATCAAAAAAAACCTGCCCGATTATCTGACCGAAATCGAAGATAGAGGTGAAGATATTATTGATCGCATTTCCGGTTTTTTACATATGTAATCTTCCAAAAAACAATTAAAAATGATAGAATAATCCAGTGCCAGTTGGATTATTTTTTATCCCAATAATCCCAAATGTCTCAATTATCCTAATAATCCCGATTTAAGCCCTTATAGTTTAATGGATACCTGCCTGCCATAGCCTGAGCCCCCGTAGTTTAATGGATAGAACGCAGGCTTGCGGAGCCTGTAATAGAGGTTCGATCCCCCTCGGGGGCGTTGGCGATGGCAGGCAGGGAACGCAGGCTTGCGGAGCCTGTAATGTAAGTTCGATTCTTACTAAGGGCGTTTTCAACTGTCATTCCCGAGGATGACAACACTGGTTGTTGATTTTTGTTATTTTTAATGATAATATTGTATTTAAAGAAGGGCGCTGTTTGCCCTTTTGTTTGTTTTAATCGGTCTTTAATAATTTGAAAATAAAAACCGGAGGTGTCGCCTTGAAAGACGATTCGTACAAGAAAGAGATTATTGATCCGGGAGACAAGGCTTCAAAACTGGCAAAGGAAGTCTGCACCGAAAGCTACGGCAACTGCTTGGCACTGGATATCTTCCAGCCACGTGCAGGGTTCCGCGAAGCAGTAACCTGGCTCTGGAAAGAGCCCATTCTCCAGAGCATGATAAGGCAGAAGGTTCGCGAGACAGTGGAAAATGACGGAGCGGGCGGAAAGCCTCAGTTTTTCACGCTTCTCGGAATCGAAAGCGCTTTCCTGAATCTGGGCTGGGAGATCATTGAGATGGCAGCGGAAGACATAGCAAGACGCGGTGGCTTCCCCGCCCTCATGGTCAACGAAATCAACGCAAAAAGAATTACCGAAAAGAACTACCACCTCTTCGAGGCCATGATGAGAGGCTACGGCGAAGCACTTCGCAGAGCAAGACTTGCCAACATCACCGGCGAGATCGCCATCATGAAGCACAGTATTACTGCCTTCTGCGATGACGGAACGGACGAACAACTCATCCTCACATGGGGAGGAACATGCATCGGTCTCTCTGCTCCGGAGCTCTTTATAGACAGTTCGCAGATAAGACCGGACATGGTCGTCGTGGGGTTCGAAGAACCGGGTTACCGATGCAATGGAGGGACATTTTTCACCAATCTCATCCTCCACTATTATGGTAAAACCCCAGCCGAAATCTGGCAACATCCCGAGGCTCTTAAATTTATCAGGGACCTCGCGGTTCCATCGCTAAACTACTCCCGCACTATTACGAGACTGGTCGGGTGGGAAGAGGATGGATCGGTCAGTGAACCACTGGTAAAAATCCATGGCGCCGCTCACATCACCGGCGGAGGAGTATGGGGAAAGTTCGGGGAGATACTTCCCCCAGGCGTAGGAGCATATCTCGACAATATGCCTCCGCCCGCCGCTGTCCTTCTCAAGGCTCAGAAGATGTCTTTCGACACACCTCACCACTTGACCGATAAAAATGCCTACGGCACACTCCATGGTGGGTGCGGAATGCTTCTCGTAGTCGAAGAACGGGACGTGCCGATCGTGATCGGTGAAGCCGAAAAAGATGGTATCCGCGCCCAAAAAGTGGGTAAGACGACCAAAGACAGCGGAAGCACCATTTTCATCCGCTCAAGATTTTACGATGAAGGGAGAATGTTAAGTCCCTTAATGAAAAATTAAAAAAGTTTTTTCTGAAAATTTCGCCGCCTCTTATCTTTTTAAGAAGGCGGCTTTTTCTTTTTATTGATTTTCTTTCCCAATCTGCTATAATATTTAAAACAATAGATCCCTAATATTCTCTTCGTCTTTTAGATCCTTGATTTTCTGATTTCGGATTACCGAAATACAGAAGCTCGAGGATGACATTCTAAGGAAGACGAAATAGAGTTGAGGATGACATAAAAAAATGATGAATCCTGATTTTTTAAATCCAAAAGAAGTCTTGCAAAATATTTTGGAAGTTATTCATTGCCCTTTTTGCGGGTCTGACTATCTGGAAAAATATACGAGAATTAAAGCCCAGGTGAATAGAGACTATGTGGTTCATCTGATGTGTCCTGAATGCCAAAACAGCATTCTGGCTAATTTTTCATACCAGGGTAGCAAAGGAGTTTCCAAAAATAAAATAGGTATTCAAAAGACGGACATGCCTTTTAATGAAATAATGGGCTTTATAAGCAAGGGGGCTATCAGCGATGATGATGTGATAGATTTACATAAAGAGATGAAAGATTTTGATGGAGACTTTAAGGGAATATTTAGAAAATAACAAATCACAAATTACAAACAAATTTCAAATACCAAATTACAAATTCTAAACTTTTGGTCATTGTGATTTCGGATTTGTTTGGGATTTGGTGCTTGAGATTTGGGATTTAAATCTTTTAAAAGTAAACGATATTAATAAAGATAACAAAATGTCTGATTATAAACTAAAGGCTACTAAACGAGAAACCACCGGCAGTGCTGTTGAAAAATTAAGAATAGATGGCAACATACCGGCTGTTGTTTATGGCAAGGGTAAGGAAAACCTAAATCTAACGGTTAATAAAACTGAATTTAATAAAGTATTTGGTAAGACGGGGGAAAATACTTTGATCGATCTTGAAATAGATGGTGGGATAAAAAATGTATTGGCCAAAGAAGTTCAATTTCATCCGGTAACAGACGAGCCTATTCATATTGATTTTTATGAAGTAAAAATGGACGAGGAAATTGAAACTGAAGTGCCCTTAAAATTTGTCGGGGAATCTCCGGCCGTAAAAGACTTGGAAGGAACCTTAATTACTAACAAAACGGCTGTAGAAGTAAAGTGCTTGCCAGCAAATATTCCTCATGAGATTGAAATAGACATTAGCGCTCTCGCGACTTTTGAAGATTCTATTCATGCCAAAGATATTAAATTGCCAGCCAAAGTAGAGCTTTTGACCGATCCAGAAGAAACTATCGCCTTGGTCAATCCACCAAGATCCGAGGAAGAATTAAAAGAATTGGAAGCTGAGGTAGTTGAAAATGTAGAAGAGGTAGAAGCAACGGAAGAGAAGAAGGAAGGGGAAGAGAAGGCTGGTGCTGAAGGTGAAGTTGAAACTAAAGAGGAAGCTAAAGAGTAATTTAAAAAACAACAAGTACCAAATTACAAATCACAAACAAATTCAAAATCTCAATGTTCAAAACTTTTTAGAATTTGGAATTTAGAAAATTGTAATTTGTTTGGAATTTGTTATTTGTAATTTGAAATTTAATGAAATATAATATATTAAACAAAAATAAATAACCTTATCCCCATGCCCGAAGAAAACAAAAAAACCACTATTCTCGAGATCTCTTGGTCTAGTCTTTTGAAGATTGTCGCTATTCTCGTCATCGGCTACCTTGCCTATTATCTTTTTGATATTTTTCTAACGTTATTTGTTGTCATTATTTTAGCTTCAGCCCTCTCACCTCTAGTTGAAAAAATCAAAAACCGGTTTGGCATACCGCGCATTATGTCAATTCTTTTGATTTACTTGGGCTTGATCGCTATTCTTGGCTTAACCATCTATGCGATTATCCCGCCGGCAGTCGACCAGCTCAAAAATCTTGCTCAAAGTCTTCCTGACTATGCCCAAAAAATTACTTCTCTTTTTAGCTCGTTAAGTACCTCTCCGGTTTCTTCGGGAAGCGCTGTTCAATCAGCTTCCGGAACCTTAGGAAATATTGCCGGAACTTTTGTGGAATCAGCCGGAAGTTTTTTGGGAGGTCTCACAACCGTTTTTTACATATTAGTTTTAACCTTATTTTTATTGCTTGAAGAAGACGGGATTCGAAAATTTTTTGTTTCATTATTACCCATTAGCCAAAAAGCTTATGTGATTGAAGTGACTAAAAAAATTACTGATAAAATGGGAGCTTGGTTAACCGGGCAGGTTATTCTAATGGCAATCATCGGCACTGCTACTACTTTAGGACTTTGGATTATTGGCATCCCTTACGCCTTAGTTTTAGGGATCATCGCTTTCTTCTTGGAAGCTGTCCCAACCGTCGGTCCGATTTTAGCCGCTATCCCAGCTGTCATTATTGCTTATATTAGTTCTCCTTGGAAAGCGGTTATTGTTTTGGTTTTTGCCGTTTTGATCCAACAATTAGAAAATCAATTTCTGGTACCCAAAATCATGCAAAAAGCGCTGGGCATTTCGCCTTTTGTCATTTTAGTGGCGCTACTTATCGGCGGCAGATTGGCCGGAGTGATGGGATTGCTTCTGGCCGTCCCCACCGTCGCCGTGTTCTCCGTCATTTCCAAAGAATGGCCGAATATTAGGAAGAGAATCTAGGAACTAGCTTCTTAGCTTGTTAGAAAACCCTTGACATTATTTCTATCGTATATATAATGTATATATAATATAATTAATCTAAAAATATGACTACGGTCATCAATTTCAAAACTGACAAAAAGATTAAAATTCAAGCTCAAAAGATCGCTGAAAGAATGGGGCTTAATTTGAGCGATGTTTTGAATATTCAACTAAGAGATTTTATAGCACAAAAAGAACTGCATATTCATCTCAATAGAGATAAATCAAAACCATCAAAGAAGCTGATCAACGCAATAAAAGAGTCAGAAAAAAATATAAATTATGGCAATGTCTCCCCTGCTTTTTCGAGCGCCAAAGATGCCGTCGCTTGGCTCAACAGCAAAAACAAAAAGTTACAAAACGGCAAAATATGTCCATAATTCAATTTGATAAAAAATTTATAAAACAATACGATAGGGCCAGCGAACAGATTAGAAAGTCTTTTGATGGAAGATTAGAATTACTGATTGCAAATAGAAACAATCCAATATTGCATACTCACAGACTTCATAGTCCATATTCAGACTGTTGGAGTATTAATATCACTGGTGATTGGAGAGCTGTTTTCAATGAGCTATATGGCGGTGATGTCATATTTTTTATAGCCATCGGCACTCATAGTCAATTATATAAATAAAAAATAAATCGAGATCAATATAAAAGGAATCTGGCTTAAGACGCCGAGTACGATTCCTCTTTTTGTAAAGGTTTCTTCTCCTGACTCCCAGATATCTCCGGGAGATTTTTTGAACCAGTGAAGAAAGCGGTGGAAATAAAGAAAGAAAGCCAGAGATTTGATTTTAAAAACCCTAATAACAAATTCAATCAGATCTGGTAGGAAACAGGCAACTCCTCCGGCAAATGCAACTAACCAAGTTGAAAAATCATATCCGCGCACTAAGCCAATTGCCATAAAAAGAGCAAAAGCTAAAAATGGGTCCAGCAGAATCAACAAAAGAGTTTTGGTTTTTTTTAAAGCCTTATACCCATAGTTCCAATGCGGAACCAGATCCATGACAAAATGAAAGACAAATCCAATTACTACAGCCAAAATAGGATTGCCCGTTGCACGACCTATCGCCGCACCAGCGAGAAAATGAGAGGAAATGACCATAAAAAAATTTTAAATTTAAGATTTTAAATTTTAAATTTTTTTCTTAACTTTACAATTTACAATTTAAAATTTAAAATAGGAGTATACTTATTATAAACCACTTATGCCACAAACTCCAAGCGCTAAAATTAGTTATGAGTTATCCTGGTCTAGCATCTTCCGGATTTTGAGCGTTGCTTTAGTAATCTATCTTTTCTTTTTATTTTCCAATTTATTACTTTTGCTTTTAACTGTAATCGTTTTAGCCATCTCGCTCTCGCCCCTTGTGGAAAAATTAAAAACTATTCTAAAAATTCCCCGCATCTGGGCGATTGTCATTATTTATGTGGTTATTTCGATTATTATTGTTCTAGCGGTTTACACTATCATCCCGCCGACTATAACGCAAGTTCATAATCTTTATCAAACCTTGCCGGAATATATAAAAAAGTCTTTGCCTTTTTTGCAAAGCACCGCTAATTACTCTAATCAATCAACCGGCAGTACGAATGGATTTGTTGGAAGCGTAGGTAATGTCTTCGGTGGTATTTTTAATTTGATCTTTATTTTGATTTTAACTTTTTTGCTTTTAATCGAAAAAGGCGGTGTCATTAATTATCTTATTTCACTCGTTCCCATTCGAGAAAAAGCTTATGTGATTGAAATCAGTAAAAAAATTGCTTTTAAAATCGGCGCTTGGTTTTCGGGGCAAATTTTAATTATGGCGATTGTCGGTTTGGTTAATTTCCTCGCTTTCTGGGCGGTTGGAATTCCTTATGCTTTAACCCTCGGAGTTCTGGCTTTTATTTTTGAATCCGTACCCAATGTCGGTCCAATTTTGGCTGCCATTCCTGCCATGGTTTTAGCCTATATTGATGCTCCTTGGAAAGCGGTTTATGTAGCCGTCTTTGCTACTATTCTTCATCTGGTTTCCAATCAATTTCTGGTTCCCAAAATTATGGGTAAAATTCTCAATATTTCCGCTTTCGTGATCATTTTAGGATTAATCATCGGCGGAGAATTAGCCGGCATTACCGGCATGATTATCGCTCTCCCTGTCATCGCCGCCATTCAAGTAGTCACTCAAGAATGGCCCAATATTAAGGCTAAAGAAAGTTTCCGATGGCAGAAAAGATAATTACTGTAAATAAAAAAGTTTTTCACGATTACAAAATTTCAGAAACGCTTGAGGTTGGAATAAAATTAATCGGCCCCGAAGTAAAATCGGTAAAAGAGGGCGCTATCTCGCTGAAAGAAAGTTTTGTTATGATTGACGGTGGAGAATTATTTATAAAAAATCTGCATATTTCTCCCTATAAGTTTGCCCGCAACGATAGCTATAATCCAACCCGAGATAGAAAATTATTAGCCAATAAAAAAGAAATTGACTCACTCTATGGAGCCATTAAAGAAAAAGGTATGATGATCATACCGGTAAAGGTCTATTTAAAAAACGGGATAATTAAGCTCGAAATTGGATTGGCAAAAAGCAAAAAGAAATGGGACAAGCGAGAAGATATAAAAAAGAGAGACTTAAATAAAGAAGCCAAAAAAGGAATTATGTAACTAAGGGGAGATACTGATAGGACCCAAAGACCTAAAACAACTAGAATTATTCCGGCTATCAAATGTAAGAGGCGAAGATTTCTTTGCTTCCAATGTTCGGCTTTGCCAACCTCCCAAAGCCCAAAATAAACTGCCCCCAAGATAATTAATAGAGGAAATACCAAAACGAGATTATAGTAGACCAGTATTGGTAATATCAAAATCTTACTAACGTGGGTTGATAATATTCCCAAAACAAAAACATAAGGCCCGCCAGTACAAGGCAAAGCAAATAGTGTCACAATAAATCCAGTCAGAAACGCTGCCGGAACCGAGGTTGCCTTGGCAATAATCATCGACATTTTGGGACGCCATCTGCGAGGAATTTCCATCACAAACCCACCGCCTCCGTACCAAAAGAAGTCTTTAATATTAAGCAAGCCAATGATAATCGCCAGAGTTCCCATTACATCATGAAAAATAATCGGGTTAACAAAAATATACTGATTTAATCTTAAAATATAAAAAAAACCAATACCAAATAAAAAGTAGGTCAGAAAAATTCCTAGAATAAAAGACAGCGCCACTTTTAAAAGTTTTTTGCGGTTCCCAAAAAAAAGTAAGGCGGAAAGAAGAAAAAGCAAAACCGTAATAGCGCAAGGATTAATCGCATCCACAAAAGCCGAAGAGCTAACCAACCAAAAAGTCGGCACTTTTGGCACCACACAATCAGTATTTTGGACTGTACAAGTTTCCGCTGCCAAAACTAACCTTGGAATAACCAAAAGAAACAAAGCAAAAATAGCATAGCCAACATTTTTGATGGTTTTCTTATTCATAAGTAAAATTTTAGCACAAATAGCTATCTTTTCCAAGCACAAAAATAATTGTCCAGCACAACATCATTTGTCATTCTTCGAATTTTCCTCTGGATTCTATGGTTTTTACCATGGCTCAATAGTCCTAAATATGATTGCATAGATCGATCCAGATTGTCTTTGGATATTTCACCAGATTTATATTCCTTTTTCTTCTTATTTAATTTCTTAAACATCCTTTTTTTGGTCTTAGTTCTTAAAACTTTGTAATAAGGCAAAACCACATATCCCAAGAAATCAACGCCTTGCTTTAGTTTCCCAATGGTCACTTTATTGGGATGCAAAGATAGATGTAATTTTTCATCCAAAAACTGTTTGATCGGATTAATTAAATTGATTAAGTGTTTTTGATCATTTCCGAGTATCAAAAAATCATCACAATATCTAATATAATACTCCTCTCTTAATTCTTGCTTCACAAAATGGTCCAATTCATTCAGATAAATATTAGCAAATAATTGCGAGGTAAGGTTGCCAAGTGGCAGGCCGTTTTTACTCTCTCTCTCTCTCTCTCTCTCTCTCTCGGTTTGTTAAAGCTTTCTAAAATATTCTGAATTAATAGGATGGTTTCTTTGTCATTAACTTTCTTTTTTATTAGTTCAAGTAAAATATTGTAATCGATT
>Ga0209777_10000251_pt1 | contig 92611 bp, 88 predicted proteins | sample FrelakmetHBP12HB_FD_187147 | JGI IMG/M metagenome (GOLD analysis project Ga0209777, IMG submission 187147) | Freshwater lake sediment microbial communities from the University of Notre Dame, USA, for methane emissions studies -HBP12 HB (SPAdes)... | ecosystem: Environmental > Aquatic >...
GGTTGGCGGGTTCTGTGTAAAACCGTAGCGAGAAAATTATAGTGGGAAATCCGTAGTGTTTTTCATTATAAAGACGGTTTTGTATAATATGATGACGGTCAAATAACGTTGGAAAATTAGAGTTGATAATTGATAATTAAACGATATTGTAATTGCAGCCACATAAAGTATTAATATCTACATAAGTTTTCATAATAATGAGGAAGCATGACACAATATATTTTTACTAATAAATTGCTGGCCTTTGGAATCATTCTATTGTTCGTCGGTATCGCTTTTTTACCAAGCATTAATCAGAGTATTGTAAAAGCATCTACAGACAATAACTTAATAGAAAATCAAAAGGTCAATTCACCTCAAGTTCCTCTAAAAAAGATAAACAATTATCAAATAAAAAATTTTGTCAATAACCTAATTGGATTATTGTTAAAAAGACATCCATTCCTATTAAAGATTATAGGAAAACTAAATAATGTACGATTATCTGTATGTTATTCTCTCATAGATTATTGTACAGAGATATATTATCATGGTTCGCCTCCTAGAATCATACATCCTATGGTATTTCTACTAGCTTGCGTTGTATTTCTCAGAATAGAAATCAGTATGCAATTTTGGTACAATATAGATCAGCTATTAAAATGGGGCTGGACTTATGATGAAATAGCAGGTTCATAATTGTCAATTTTGTGTTTGCAAACCCTTTTAACAGAACAGGTTGGTGGGTTCTGTAAAGTATAGGGGTGGTTAATTTTCATTAGAAAATCAGGGTTTGTTTAACCCTGGAAGTGGATTTATCAATAAAAGTGTGTGATAACATACAAGGCCCATTGGAATAAGGGTTCATCCCACCCCCAATTATGTGCCCGTGAGACATTAACCCATATTGACAACCATACAAAGGCTGAAGCCTGTAACCAAATACCTCGAAGAAACAATAATGGATGTATGATAATTGTTGTATCTCTGATGTATCCAAGAGAATGCCCATAAAAGAGATCCCCACGGACTAAACGCAAAGCAAATATTAGTTCAATAAAATGCAATAACAGAAGGTGTTTGGTGGAATTTGCAATATTCGTCAGCGTAATTGTGTTATCGACATTCCTCTGTTGAGGAACGGAGATTGATTTAGTGGCTATTATTATGTCTTGTTTGGCAAGTACCTGTGTACATCCTGTTGTTATGAATAGTAAAACAATTCCAAGAGCCAATCCCTTTTTTATAAAATTAAGTTGTGTCATGTTTTCCTTTTTCAAATAAATTCTAAGGTATAATAATCTAATGGTTATAAAATCACAAAAAACCTTTTCTCAAATTAAAATTAAAAGGGATCGGTTTTCTGGTGTGACGGGTGTCAGGGCGGTGAGATAAGGTGAGCGTAGATGAACCAGGAGCCGATGATGAATTGGGTGAGGAAGATGAGGTCGAGGATGCCGAGGAAGAGTCCGAGGTTGCAGTAGGGGCTGTTGTGTTTTTTGGCGATGATGCCGAAGGTGACGGCTGCGACGCTAATCACCGCGACAATCGTGGGCCAAAGCAAGTACATGTACAATGTGTATCCGAAATGGATGGAGAATGCAAGGAGAAAGGGCATTGTGCCGACCAGTATCAATCCTCCTATTGCGACCAATGTGGTGTTGATACCGAGTTTTTCCATCTTTTTTATCATTTCTTTCTATGCATGTAGAGTGAAAGATGGTTTATATTCATTTCTGATTGCTTATCAAAGGGGATGAGTAGTGCCTATCCCGGTTATTCGTTCTTTTTCGCTGAGGGCCGCTGGTGTGGCGCTAGTGGAAGGGACGTGCAGTACTATTATTATAATTGCGGGGAGTGTGCATCGGCCTCGTGTTTTTCAGTTTTTTTCGTCTGGTTATCTGCGAGAATCATAACACATATAACCTTGTAGTCTATACATCCCCCTTGAGATTAGTGAAGGTGGGATTTCAAGTATGGCACCTATAACACACTTTGGAGAGAATGCTGGAAAAGTATGGGAAGCACTGAGCGTCAAGGGACCGCTCTCAGAGACGAAACTGTTGACAACTACCCTGCTGGATGAGCGGGAGCTGCAGGCCGCGATCGGCTGGCTTGCGCGTGAGAACAAGATCTGCAAGAACGGCACGGTCTATAAGCTTGGTGAGTCGAACCTGACGCCGAAGATCGGCGCGGACGCCGGCAAGGTCTGGACGATCTTGTCCCAGAAGGGCGAAGTCGATGTGCAGACGCTGGCGCGCAACGCACGCATCGATGTCAGCGAGGCCTTCAGCGCCCTCGGCTGGCTTGCTCGAGAAGCCAAGATCGAGTATAAAATCGAGGAGAAACAGAACAGGCCGCAGGTCAAGGTCTGGCTGAAGTAACTTCTTGTGTTCATATTCTTTCCCCTTTTCCTTTTTTTTCTTTTGTTTTCCTTTCTTTCTGCCTGTTTTTCGCTGATTGGGCTAGTTTTTTTTCCCGGGGACGCCGTCGTTGAGCGGTGAGACGGGTGTAAATAATTGATTTTCATGGCTATTTTCCAATATAATTCCAATTTTGGAATCTTTCCAATAATTACCAATACTTTTAAATACCCTGAAGACTTAGGTAAACCCAAGAGGTAAGCCGGGACGCTTACCCCCCTAAAATATAAGGAGACAGATCTATGAACCATGAAAGGATTGGAACCATACGCCCCAAGGGGAGGAACCCGCTTCTCGCTATCACGGTCCTCGCAGTCGTGAGCACCCTGATCATCGTTGGGTTCAGCGGCTGCACCCAGCAGCAGCAACAACAAATAAGCACCATCAAAGTCTCAGGCGCCTACTCACTCTATCCGATGATGGTCGTCTGGGCAAGCGAATACCAAAAGACCCACGCCAACGTCCGCATCGACGTCACCTCAGGCGGCGCAGGCAAAGGCATGTCCGACGCCCTCAGCGGAGCCGTCAACCTCGGCATGGTCTCCCGTGACATCACCGCAGCAGAAGCCGGGAAAGGCATCATCGCAGTCGCGGTCGTCAAGGACGCAGTCCTCGCCACCATCAACAGCCAAAACCCCGTCCTCAGTAACATCAGCCGTACTGGTATCACGAAAAAACAACTCAAAGACATCTTCATCACCCGCAACATTACCACCTGGGGACAAGTTATCGACAACCCCTCGATTACCACCCCCATCCGGGTCTACTCACGCTCTGACGTCTGCGGCGCGGCCGAAACCTGGGCGAAGTACCTGGGCAACTACACCCAAGACGACTTCCCCACCGTCGAAGGCCTCACCAAAGTCAAAGGAGACGACACCATGTCCGCCTCCGTCGCCGGCGACCCCAACGCCATCGGCTACAGCAACGTCAACTACATCTACTCCAACAGCACACTGAAGCCGAAGACTGGCATTGTCACCGTCCCCATCGACCTCAACGAAAACGGCGTCTTAGACACCAGCGAAAGCGTCTACATGACCCGCACCGATGTCGTCAACGCCGAGATCAGCGGCGCCCTACCCTCACCACCCGCACGACTCGTCTACCTCGTCACCCTCAACAACTTCAGCGGCGCCACCAAAGAATTCGTCCACTGGATCCTCACCGACGGACAACTCCTCACCAACGCCAACGGCTACGCACCAGTCCCCGCCGAACTGATCCCCGCACAACTCCACATCATCGGCGTCTAAAAAAAACAAACCACTCAACCAAAGGCATATATCTATGCGATTCAACAAGGCGAGCGCTATCGTTAGGAAGAAAACCTTCCTCTCCGCCTTGTTGATTCTCATTCTTTCCCTCTTCACCCTCTTCGTCTTCCAGAACCTCATCCTCTTCTTCATCCTCATCCTCATCTCCCTGATGCTCCTGACCGTCAACGTCGTCGTCATCAGCAGACGCGTCTACGATCTCCTCGGCACCCGCCTCATGCTCCTCATCACCCTCGCCGTCGTCGCCATCTTCATCGTCCTCATCGCCGTCCTCCTCAACGGCTCCATCTACCTCACCGAACACGCATCCGTCATCGACGTCCTCCTCTCATCCACCTGGAAACCCTTCTCCAACCACTTCGGCCTCTTCGCCGTCATCATCGACACCCTCATCGTCACCGCCATCAGCATGCTCATCGCCGTCCCCGTCTCCCTCCTCACCGCCATCTACATCACCGAATATGCACCCTCACGCTTCCGCAACGCCATCCGCCCCTTCATCGACGTACTCGCCGGCGTCCCCAGCGTCGTCTTCGGACTGTGCGCCCTCCTCGTCTTCGTCCCCCTCGTCCGCGACACCATCTCCCCCTTCTTCGGCATCCACACCAGCTCCGGCTTCGGCCTTTTCACCGCCTCCCTGATCCTCTCCATCATGGTCTTCCCCATCATCATCAGCCTCTGCGTCGAATCCTTCAGCTCTATTCCTATCGCCCTCAAAGAAGCCAGCCTCTCCCTCGGCGCCACCAAATGGGAAACCGTCAAAAAAGTCATCTTCAGAGCCTCCGGCCCCGGCGTCCTCTCCGCCATCTTCCTCGGCTTCGGCAGAGCCTTCGGAGAAACCGTCGCCGTCATGATGGTCATCGGAAACTCAGAACTCATCCCCAACACCATCTTCGGCAACGGACAAACCCTCGCCAGCCTCATCGCCAACAACTACACCGAAGTCGCCAGCATCCCACTCCTCGCCTCCGCCCTCATCTTCGTCGCCCTCATCCTCTTCATCGTCGTCCTCATCTTCAACATCTGCGCCTTCATCGTCCTACGCCGCGCCAGCAGAAGGTGGAAATACTGAACCGACGCATCCTCGAAGAAAAAATCTTCATCGGCCTCATGCTCACCAGCCTCTTCATCGTCATCGGCAGCCTCATCTTCGTCGTCACCATCATCGTCTTTAATGGAGTCTCATCACTCTCCATACAGTTTTTCACCGAGACCACCGGTAGCGGCTTTTATCTCGGCGGCGGAGGCGGCATCCTCAACGCCATCATCGGATCCCTCATCCTCGCCCTCCCCGCCACCCTCATCGCCTTCACCCTCAGCATCTTCATCGCCATGTACCTCCAAAAAGACTTCATCACCTCACGATTCGCAAGTCTCATCCGCACCTGCCTCGACCTCATGTGGGGCATCCCCTCCATCGTCTACGGCGTCTTCGCCCTCACCATCATGGTCGCCATCGGCATCAAAGGAGGCTCCATCATCTTCGGCATCTTCGCCCTCACACTCCTAGAAATACCCATCATCACCCGCAGCATCGACGAATCCATCAAAGTCGTCCCCCACGGCCTCAAAGAAAGCGCCTACAGCCTCGGCAGCACCCGCTTCGAAACCGCCATCAGCGTCGTCCGCCGCCAAGCCATGCCCGGCATCGTCGCCGGCATCCTCCTCGGCTTCGGACGCGGCATCGGCGACGCCGCAAGCATCCTCCTCACCGTCGGCGACTCCAACTACTTTCCCACCACCCTCTTCGACCAAACCGCAGCCCTCCCCACCATCATCCTCAACCTCGTCGGCATGCCTGATCCCGTCGTCCAACGCAAAGCCTACGCCGTCGCATTCGTCCTCCTCCTCATCGTACTGACCATCAGCATCCTCACCCGCTACTTCACCAAAAAATCATCAAAATACATCATCAAATAAAATCCACAAGGAAGTCCACTATGAGCAAAGCAACCACCCAAATCGAAACCAAGGCACTCAACGTCACAATCCACGACAACCCCGTCCTCAAAAACATCAACATCGAAATCCCCGCCAAACAACTCACCGCAATCATCGGACCTTCTGGCTGCGGCAAAACCACGCTGCTGAAATCCTTCAACCGCCTCCTCGACATCCACGAAGACGTCACCATCTCTGGCGAAATCATCGTCGACGGCAAAAACATCATGCGCCCCGGCCTCAACGTCCCCGACATCCGCAAAAAAATGGGACTTATCAGCCAAAAACCCTACCCCCTCCCCATGTCCATCTTCGAAAACGTCGCCTATGGCCTGCGCATTCACCACGGCAAAAACCCCAAGAAAATCGAAGAAGCAGTCCACCACTGCCTCCAAGAAGTCGGCCTCTGGAACGAAGTCAAAGACCGCCTCCACGACCCCGCAAGCAGGCTGTCAGTCGGCCAACAACAACGCCTCTGCCTCGCCAGAGCCATCGCCGTCAAACCCGAAGTCATCCTCTGCGATGAACCCACCTCAGCCCTCGACCCCATCAGCGCCAAACAAATCGAAAAACTCCTCCTCAAACTCAAAAAAGACTACACCGTCATCCTCGTCACCCACACCCTACGCCAAGCCAAACGCGTCGCCGACTACGTCATCTTCCTCTACTTCGGCATGGTCGTCGAAGAAGGACCAGCCGACCAAGTCTTCACCGACCCCAAAAGCCCCGAGATGAAAGCCTACCTCAGCGGCGAAATCAGTTAAATAAAAACAAGGAGGAAACATCCTTATGAAAATAGACCTCAGTGATGTCAAATGCATCAAAGACACTTCGATCACCATCCGCGGATCACGCCGCCGCATCACCGTCCCCGCTGAAGTCGTCGAACTCCTCAGACTCAAAAACGGCAACAAACTCCGCTGGGTCGTCCTCGCCGACGGCAGCATCACCTTATACAAAGTCAAAGAAAAACAAGAAAAAAAACACTAAAAAAAAGAGAAAGGTTACACGGCTTCCGCGCCAAACGACTCTTTTGGGGTGATCCCCGCCGAAAACCCGGAGGCCAACCCGATTTTCACCAGATCACCAGCGATGAACGGCACCGCACCCATCATCAATAACCCGACAAGGTCCATGGTGAAGCCATTTGCTAGGCTCCAGAAATAAAGGTACGTCAGGCCACAGCCGTAGATAATCGCAAAGTTTGCCAATAACATCCACCCAAACAAGGTAGAGAACCGCCGGTTCCTTACACGCGCGTCAACCAGATACCCAAGCAGGAACGCCGCGAGCACGAACCCAATCAGATACCCACCGGTCGCGCCCATCACATAGCCTAGGCCGCTGTTGAACCCGGCAAACCACGGAAATCCTGCTAAGCCGATGACGAGATACAGACTCTGACTGATCCCGCCCCACCATTTACCGAGAACGACTGCACTAATCAAAACCGCGCAGGTCTGCGCAGTCAATGGCACTGGTGACCATGGCAAATAGAACCGCAGCTGGGCGGATAACCCAGTGACACCAGCAAGCACGACTGCCAACATCAGTTTCTGGGCGAACCCAAGCTCAAAACGCCATTTGAAGAAATTCAGACGCGCTGTCGCAAACCTGTTGACTGTTGGAAGTTCCATAGGAAAGTCCCCAATAAACGCAAACACGATAACAACTCCCTCTACAAGAAGTTTCTCTTTGAAAAAAAGAGGGAAAAGATCCTTACTGGCTGCTGTGATGCGACAGCCACCAGAAAAGGACCGGGAAACGCTCCTGAAGAACGTCACGCCAAGACCATCCAAGGCTCAGCGGCATTTTCACCGGGAGAGGGTCGGACCAAGCGCTCTCCAACCCAAAGACGTCTTTTGCTTTAACGCGGACGGAGTACGTGCCCTTCTTAGTCCATGCATGCTCTGCGGTGGCCACCGCGCCGGATGCATAAGGTCCTAGCCAATCACTCGTGGTGCTATCACCCCAGTCCCATTTGAATGTGAGGTTGTCGTTATCTTGGTCATTGGCCTGTGTCACGAACGTATAGGTCTTGTTTGGAGTGCCGGTCGCGTTTCCTTGGGGCATTTGGGGTTTGTCTGGGGCATGGTTGGGCTCGCCGATGACAGTGAACGTGTACGCATCGTCCTGTCCGATGTACGGCTGGTACGAGACTCGTCCCGATAAATCCTCGGCTTTGATATAATATGAGACGATGCTGCCTCCTGATTGGGAGGGGATTGTTGCTGTGTAATTGTGGTTGCCAATAGAGTTCATACTCAGAGTTGTCCATGTGCCGTCGTTGATTCGGTAGATAAGGCTTGGTGAGCCTGAGACGAGGTCTTGGCCGCTATAGGGGTAGACATAGGCTTGGACCGGGAAGCCGCTTGAGCTTGCGGTCTGGTTCTGCAAGGGGATGTGGTAGATATAGAGCATCCCACGGTCAGTGATGCCCATGGCGCGGCAGTGGAGGGCGTCTGTGGATTCCCAGGTGCCGGTGAAGCCGAGGACTTCGTAGCCAGGCATCGCATCCCGGTAGGATTGCAGGGCATCATCATCGTACTGATCGCCGACGATGGGGACGAAGACTTTGTTGTTGAGGATGAGTGAGTTGGTGTAGGGTTCGTCGCCGGGGGTGTAGACTCTGACGACATGGTAGGGGGTGCCGTAGCAGTCGGTCTGGTTTTTGAAGTAGGCGACTGCGTTTTCGATGGCATGGTACTGGGAGTGGCTGGTGGGCACGGAACGGATCAGGATGGTGTCGGGGCTGAGGTATTTGCCCCAACAGTCAATGTGCTTGATGTATTGGCCGTTGACATCGGGGACGACCATGTAGCGATTGATGCCGAGGTAGTCGTGGACGGTCTGGTTGATTTGTTGGTGGGTCATGCTTGGGTTTTCTTCCCAGACGAGAGTAGTGGAGATGGCGTTGCCTTCGCCGTCGCACATGTAGTTGCCGCCGGCGGTGGTGAGGGCCATGTTGTAGACGGTGATGCTTTGGTTTTGGCCGTAGCGTGTAGGGATTTGGTCGTCGTTGGGTCTAGGGCGGTTGTAGGTGAAGTCGACGATGCCTTGGGTGTTGTCGCCGGTGAAGATGAACCAGGGGCCGTAGTCGCGGGTCCAGTAGGAGTCGGTGGGTGCGATGAGGAAGGTGCAGTGGTCAGTGTCGACGCCGTGGCTGGTGTATTGGCCAAGGACGGATGTTTTTTCTGTTTGGCTGGCGACGATGGTGCAGACGGTGACGTTTTCTGCCATTTCTGCGATGACGTCGTAGTTGATGCCGAAGGGGTATCGTATCAGGACGCCGGTCATTTGGTCGAACTCGGCTGGTTGTCGGACCGGTGCGGGTGGTGCTGACAGCGGGGTGGTGTGTTGGCCGAGGGCGGTGGTGGTGATGGCCAGCATGAGAAGGACTATGGTGTAGGTCAGAAGTTTGGTGCTGTTCATTAGGATCATACCTTTTTGTGGAGTTGGTGTACTTTTATTATGTCGCGCCTTATAATAGTTATGCGTCCGTGTGGGGTGGTGGTGAGGGGTGGTGGTGTCTGTGGGGAAATCTCTTTAAAGGTCCGATTGGTACCTCGGGATTAATGTATCAGATTCCCCGGGGGACTCGTGATTTCATTCCTGAGGAGATGTTGAAACGTCGGTTTCTGCAACAGCGGATGGAGGCGGTGTTTCGTCGGTTTGGGTATGGGGAGATTCAGACGCCGACGTTTGAGTCGTTGGAGTTGTTTACGGCGAAGTCTGGGGCGTCGATTCTTGATGAGTTGTATAATTTTTCGGATAAGGGTGGCCGGGAGTTGGCGTTGCGTCCGGAGTTGACGGCGCCGGTGATCCGTTGTTATATCGAGCGGTTGCAGATGGCGCCGAAGCCGTTGAAGCTGTTTTATTTTGGGAATTGTTTCCGGTACGATCGTCCGCAGAAGGGGCGGTACCGGGAGTTCTGGCAAGCGGGCTGCGAGCTGATAGGGACGGATACGCCTGAGGCGCAGGCAGAGCTGGTCGCGTTGGCCTATTCGATTCTGAAGGGCATTGGTTTGCAGCATATTGTTCTGAACATTGGGAATCTGCATGTGATTCATGCATTGTTTGCGAAGCTGCGGATCTCGGATGCAGTAAAGAAGGACCTGCTGCCGTTCATCGATAAGTCGCAGTATGAGGATTTGTTTTCGGCGTTGCGAGCCAACGACATCAGCCAGGCGGATACCGAGGCGTTCCTTGAGATTTTACAGACGCCAGACCTGGACAAGATACAGGCGTATGTCCGTGGTCATGAGAAGGCGGAGTCTGAGCTAGCCCGACTGCGTGACATCATGGAGCTGCTGCAGACCTCCTTTGGCATCCCGGATGCCCGCGTCAAGATCGGCATCGTCCGCGGATTAGATTACTACAAGGGCCTCGTCTTTGAGATTGAGGCGCCGGTACTAGGAGCAGAGAAGCAGCTGTGCGGCGGCGGGGACTACGAGCTCGTCGGCCTCTTCGGCGGCACCCCTGTGGCTCAGGCGGGGTTCGCCATCGGCTTTGACCGTGCGTTGCTTGCCCTTGAAACCGAGCGGTTTACGTTTCCCTCGCCTAGCCTGGATGCGTTCGTCATCCCGGTCACCGAAACGGCGATTGGGACAGCTCTTACCGTCGCGCAACAGCTGCGCTCCCAGGGGTTGACTGTGGACCTTGACCTCCTGCGCCGTGGCATCGGGAAATCGCTGAAGTACGCCTCGACGCAACAGTCACGCTACGCCGTCATCATCGGCCCCAAGGAGCTCGAGGGAGGGACCGTTACCCTTCGGAACATGAAGGACGGAATCCAGTCATCGTGTGCCATTGCGGATCTCACCGCCGCGCTCTTTGTTTGAGTCTCATGAAACGTCCCACCTATATCCTTGATACCTCCGCGTTGTTGTCCGGGAAGCCGATTAACACCGCCGGGTGTCCCCTGGTTTCGACGCCGGGGGTCGCAGGAGAGCTTCGTCCTGGTGGCCGTGATTACCGTACTTTCCAGCTGCTCTGTGAGAAGGGGATGTGCATCCATGAGCCTTCGGAAGGCTCGCTAGCCCGCTGCCGGGAGGCGGCAGCGCGGTCCGGTGACCACGCGCGTCTGTCGCAGACCGACCTTGAAGTCCTGGCGGTCGCTTTGGACATTAATGCGGACCCGGAGCAGGAGGCTGTGGTCCTCAGTGACGATTACTCGATTCAGAATCTGGCGACGATCCTGCAGGTGAAATATTTAGGGCTGTCTCAGCAGGGGATCACTCGTAGCATCAAGTGGGTGGTGTGTTGTCCTGGCTGTGGCCGGCAGTTTGCGGATAACGTCTCGGTCTGTCCTGTGTGTGGGACTAAGACGAGGATGAAGCCGCAAGGGAAGCGACGGTCGCATGACGCCACACTAGCTGCTTCTCGACGAAGGAACGACAAAGTTTAAATTCCTCGTGCGTTGTCCAGGGTGCTAACCTCATGGAGGGGCACGCCGGGGATACTCTGGATTCCTTCCGTCTCAGGATTACGTGTTGGACACTTGGTGCATAATATGACTGCGACAGAGTCTTGGAAGCGGTTCTGGCATACGAAGAACTCATCGGTGGCGTTGGTGCGTGATGTGCTCGTCGCGCTCGTCGCCGTCCTGATTATTCTGACGATTCTCTGGGCGTACACCGGACAATGGTTCGCCGCGCCTATGGTCGCCATTGAATCCGGGAGTATGGAGCATCCGAACGCACCGTTCGGACGCCTCGGCACAATCGACGCCGGGGACATGGTGCTTGTGCAGAAAGTCACGAAAGCCTCTGATATCATCCCACATGGCGGTCCCGTAAGAGGCGCGGAGGCGGAACACGGCTGGCAGACCTATGGGAATTACGGTGACGTCGTCATTTACAAGCCGATGGGCCGGGATGATGTCAGTCAGATCATTCATCGGGCGATGTGCTGGGTGAACGTTTCTTTTAAAAATAATCATTATGTGTACACGATTCCGGATTTTGGGGTTTTCAATCAGACGGTGTTGACGATCCCTGAGTTGGGGATCTTTAACCGTGATCCGGGGTGGACGCATTCCGGGCTGCTGACCAAAGGGGACAACAATGAGATTACGGATCAGATCTCTAATATCTGTCCGCAGCCGGTGAAAACAGAGTGGATCTCAGGGAAGGCTCGTTGTGAGATCCCCTGGATCGGGACGATTAATTTGTTCTTTGAGGACATCTTGCATGGGAAGGACACGGTGCGTAACGTCCATCAGGACAGTCTCATCTGTCTGGGTGTTGTGCTTTCGATTTTGATTTCGATTCCGATTATCCTGGATGTGCACGATTACTTGAAGAAAAAGAAGTCTAACCAACAGCTATAAGAGGATTCTTACCTTGTTTTTTCTTTTCTTTTCCGTGGACCCATGAGGGTGTACCAGGCGGGGAGCGTCTCGTACAGCAGGGGGTCTGGGATGCCGGCGTCCTGGAAGCCTTTCAGTCGGAGCAGGCAGGAGTCACAGCGGCCGCAGGCTTTCTCGCCACCACGATAGCACGACCAGGTCTTCTCAAACGGGACGTGGAGCTGAGCACCGAGGCGGACGATGTCTGTTTTGGAGAGACGAAGTAATGGAGTCTGAATCTGGATCTGACGTCCGGTGACTGCCTGCTTTGTCGCCACATCCGCTAAATGCTGAAAGGCATCGATGAACTCCGGCCGGCAGTCCGGGTATCCGGAGTAATCCACGGCGTTGACGCCGATGAAGAGTGCGTCAGCATCCGTGACTTCTCCGTAGGCGAGGCCAAAAGAAAGGAAGATGGTGTTACGAGCGGGCACATACGTCCGAGGAATCTCTTCACCGATAGAGCCAAGCTCATGGTCCGTAACCGCCTCGGTTTTATCCACAAGGGAAGAGCCCCCGATCTGATCAAAGGGAATCATAAGGATCTTGTGGTTCTTGGCACCGACAGCTGTAGCGATGGCTTGTGCGCTGGCGAGTTCCTTGTCATGTCGTTGTCCGTAGGAAAACGAGAGGGCGTAGACATCGTAGCCGTCCTGTTTTGCGGCAAAGGCGCAGACAGCGGAGTCGAGGCCTCCGGAGAGGAGACAGACAGCTTTCTTCATAATGACCGAGTCATCGGTTCCACATCGGGGACATCTGCCGCAGGCGGTTGACGATGCCGGGCAGCTCATCGGCGACGTAGTCGACGTCTTCCTTCGTGGTCAATCGTCCAAGAGAGAAGCGTAACGATCCGTGAGCTTCAACATGGGACAAGCCGATGGCGAGTAGGACATGGGACGCCTGTTGTTTCTGCGAGGAGCAGGCAGATCCTGTGCTGGCGGCGATGCCCTTGTCGTCTAGGGAAAGTAAGAGGCTTTCTCCTTCGATGCCGGTGAAACGGAAATGGGCGTTGTTGCAGAGTCGTTTCGTGGGATGACCATTGAGGTAGCTTTCTTCGATGGTGAGGATTCGTTTGATGAGGTGGTCTCTGTTCTCTTGTATGAGCTTCGGGTCGGTGGGCATGCGCTGGTGGGCGAGTTCTGCGGCTTTTCCGACGCCTGCGATGCCGGGGACGTTGAGGGTGCTGCTGCGTAGGCCTTTCTCATGTCCGCCGCCGTGCATGAGCGGTTGCAGTTTCACGCCGTTGCGGACGTAGAGGGCACCGACGCCTTTCGGACCATAGAACTTATGGGCTGAAAGTGAAAGCATGTCGATGTTGTATTTCTTGACGTCGATGGGCAGTTTGCCGACGCCTTGGACTGCGTCGGTGTGGAAGAGGATGTTGTGGTCGTGGGCGATCTTGCCGATCTCTGAGATGGGTTCGATGGTGCCGATCTCGTTGTTGGCGGTCATGATGGTGATGAGGAAAGTGTCTTTGGTGATGGTGTCTTGGAGTTGGTGGAGGTCGATGAGGCCATACTTGTCAACGGGAAGGTAGGCGACCTTGTAGCCGTCGTCTTCGAGGCTGCGGCAGGGTTCAAGGATCGCGGGGTGTTCGATGACGCTTGTGATAATGTGAGGTCCTTTGGTGTCGCGTTTGTCTTTGTGGATGTAGGCAGTGCCTTTGATGGCGAGGTTGTTGGCTTCGGTGCCGCCGGCGGTGAAGACAATCTCGTCGGTTTTGCAGCCGAGGAGTTTGGCGACGTGGCCGCGGTTGGTTTCGACGGTCTCGCGGCTTTTCCGGCCGAAGTGGTGGATGGATGAGGGGTTGCCGATGCAATCTTGGAAGGATTGCATGATGGCTTGCTGGACGTCTGGGTCGACGGGGCTGGTTGAGGCGTAATCGAGGAAGACTTCTCTCATGGGGTTTTCCTCCCGAGGTCCATCATGCGTTGTAAAGGTATTTTAGCTTGGTGCATGATGGTGTCTGGTAGGTGGACTTCTGGCTCCAAAGTCTCCATGCTGTTTATGAGTTTTTCTATGGTGATTTTCTTCATGTTGGGGCAGTAGGCTTTCCCGATGGGGTAGAAGTGTTTGCCTGGGTTTTCCTTTTGGAGGCGGTAGCAGAGGCCTTGTTCGGTGCCGATGATGAACTCGGTGGCGGGTGAGGTTTTTGCGTAGCTGACCATGCCGTTGGTGGAGAATGCGTGGTCTGCGAGGGCGATGACTTCGGGGCGGCATTCCGGATGTACTAAAACTTCGGCCTTCGGATGCGCGGTTTTGATCTTCTTGATGTCTTCGGGGAGGATGTCTTGGTGGGTGTGGCAGTACCCGGGCCAGAGGATCATGGTTTTTTCCGGGACTTGCGTTTGGATGTAGGCGCCGAGGTTTTTGTCCGGGACGAAGATGATTTCTTTTTGTGGGAGGCTGCGGGCGACGTCGACGCCGTTGGCGCTGGTGCAGCAGATGTCGGCGAGGGCTTTGACGTCGGCGTTGGTGTTGATGTATGCCATGACCGCGGCGTTCGGATGCTTGCTTTTAAGTGCGCGTAGTTCGGTGGGTGTGACCATGTTGGCCATGGGGCAGGTGGCGGTGGGGTCTGGGAGGACGACGGTTTTGTTTGGGTTGAGGATTTTAGCGGCTTCGGCCATGAAGCTGACGCCGCAGAAGACGATGACGTCTGCGTCTGTTTTGGTGGCTTTGATGGCCAAGTCGAGGCTGTCGCCGACGAAGTCTGCGGCATCCTGAATCTCCGGTGGTTGGTAGTTGTGGGCGAGGACGAGGATTTTTTTCTGTTTTTTTAGGGAATTGATGCGAGTTAGGTTAGTGTCCATTTGGAGAATCCCCAGAAACGCGATTTTGACCTGAATCAATCGATGACTCATAAAGATTCCCTCGTGGTCTTCAGGAATTTTCGTTCTGATATGTCTTCAATGGTTTTTTACGGTGAAGAGCTGCCGAAGGCTTCCGCGGTGCCGACCATGAAGAAGCCGCATCCATCGGGGCCGTGCGGGTAGTAATAATACATGATCGAGAGGGTCCCGGTGAAGTTCTTAATGAGGAGATTGTAAGGGAGATTGCTTTGGTTGATGAGGACGTGTGTGGTTTTGTCTCTGATGGCGAGGCGGTACTGGCCGTATTGCATGCCTTCTTGGTTGGTGATGAGGAGGTTGGTTTTGTAGTAGAAGCCAGCGATGGTGTGGGAATATTGTGCGGAGCCTTCGTGTAGGCGGCCGTGCCATGTCACATTGATAGGGCTGATGCCGCTGATGTCGCCGCAGCCGAACACGCGGTACGGGTTGCGGTATCGGCTGTTTTCTTGTGGATAGGTGTGTTGGCTTAGGGCGGATGGGACGGTTGCGAGGATGAATAGGGTCGTGGTAACCAAAGACAGTAGCGAGAGTAGAGTGGGGTTGTGTTTCATCGAAACCACCGTGTGGGAAATATTTCCCACAAAAGAATGGAGGCGCCCTTTAAAAAACCATCGCCACCGACGAACACCCAACCGCCTCTAAGGCAATCTATTTATCCAGCCTTCCGAATACAGCAGACTAAGGAGACTAGAGAGAGATGGATATTGTATCATTTATCCTCGGCGTCATCGTCGGTGTCGTCGTCGTCGGCTTTGCCATTGAACTTGGACTGCGCCGCTTCAACCGCCATGCGCCATCGACCCAACCTACCCATAAATGGACGCTTGGTGAAATCAAGAACCCGCGCATCATCGCCGAAACCATGGGGGCCGTCACCCTTCCGACCAACGCCAAGATCGTCGTCAACGAGTACCCCAACAAGGCCATGTTCAAAGGCATGGCCGTCAAGCACCACAGCGGCATCAAAGGCAACTTTATCATCGGCGACGACCGCGCCCTGATCCTCTCCGGCCCCATCCAAGACGAAGAACTCGGCCTATGGACCGTCGAAAAAGAAACCATCCAGAAGCTGAGCCGCTACTTCGAAGACAGCTGGGAAAAAGGCACCTCCCTCTTCGACGATGAGACCACCCAATGAGCATCCTCATCAAAGACGCGACCATCCTCACCCAGGATGCCGGACGCCGAAAACTCCACGGCGACCTCTACATCGAAGACCAGCGGATTACTCAGATTTCTGAAAAACCTCTCAATGTCGAGGCAGACTACAAGATCGACGGCCACAAAAAACTCGCACTCCCCGGCCTCGTCAACACCCACACGCACCTGCCGATGACGCTCCTACGCGGCTACGGCGACGACATGCTCCTGCAAGAATGGCTCCAGCAGCGAATCTGGCCCGTCGAAGCCAAACTCACCTCTGAGACCATCGCCGACGGCACCGCCCTCGGCGCCCTGGAGATGATCGCCTCCGGCACGACCACATTCCTCGACATGTACTTCTTCGAAGAAACCATCGCCGACGTCACCAAAAAAACTGGCTTACGCGGCTTCCTCGGCTTCGGCGTCGTCGACTTCGACACCGCACAATACAAACGAAGCCAACTGCTCCCCAAATGCGAAACCTTCGTCAAAACCTGGCAGAACGACCCCCTCGTCCAACCCGTCGTCGCACCCCACAGCGCCTACACCTGCAGCCCAGACACCCTCCAACAGTGTCAAGACATCGCCACTAAATACAACGTCCTCCTGCACAGCCACTGCTCCGAGACCCGCGACGAAGTCTACGACATGGAACAACGCTACGGCAAACGACCCATCGACCAATTCCACAGCCTCGGGCTCCTCACCCCACACATGATCCTCGCACACTGCGGCTGGATCACGAAAACCGAGATTGCGACCATGAAAGAAACCGACGTCTCCGTCGCCCACTGCCCCGTCAGCAACTACAAGATAGGCACCGGCGGCTACGCCCCCATCCCCGAAATGCAGACCGCAGGCCTGCGCATCGGCTTAGGCACCGACGGCGCCGCCAGCAACAACACCCTGGACATGTTCGACACCATGAAGTTCGCAGCCCTCGGCCAAAAACAACACCGCTGGGACCCCCGCGTGCTCCCCGCACAGACCGTCTTCGACTTCGCCACCCTCGGAGGAGCAGCCAGCCTCGGAATCCAACACAAGATAGGCTCCCTGGAAGTCGGCAAACACGCAGACCTCATCCTCATCGACCTGAATCAACCCCACCTCACCCCCGTCCACGACCCCGTCTCCCACCTTGCCTACGCCGCACGCGGAGGCGACGTCTGCACCACCATCGTCAACGGCACACCCCTCATGCTCGACCATGAGTTCACACACCTTGACGCAGACGACATCATGAGAAAGGCAGCGGCATCGGCCGTAAAGTTAACTAGTTAAACACCCTCCTTATAGCGTGACCTAGCAGACCATGCTGAACCTCATCGGGGTCATCATCGCCTTCATCGTCGTCTTGTTTCTTATCAGAAAAAAAATCAACTTCGCCCTCTCCCTCACGATTGGTGCCCTCATCATCGGCCTCTTCTCCCTCGAAACCATCACCCTCCTCGATATCCCCAAAGGCTTCATCGAAGCCAGCATCTACACCTTCAACACACAACAGATCCACACTGACATCCTCGAACTCGCCATCCTCATGACCCTCATCCTCATGCTCGCCAAATGCATGCAGGAAACCAAAGCCATCACCCACCTCATCGACAGCCTGCGCACCTTCTTCTCCAAAGGCGGCACCATCGCCGTCATCCCCGCCGTCTACGGCCTCATGCCCATCCCCGGCGGCGCCCTCTTCAGCGCCCCCCTCATTGACCAAGAAGGCACCACCCACGGACTCACCAACGACCAAAAAAACGTCCTCAACGTCTGGTTCAGACACATGTGGTTCCCCATCTTTCCCCTCAGCCAAACCATGATCCTCATCGCCTCCTTCGGAGGCATCCCCATCGGCACCCTCATCCTCGCCGACATCCCCGTCTTCATCGCCTACGCCCTCATCGGCTACCTCTGCATGCGCCACTACATGAAACCCACCCAACAACCACCAAAGACCACCACCAAAGACTACAGCGGACTGAAATACCTCATCCCACCCCTCATCCCCCTCCCCTTCTACGCCCTCACATTCCTCGGCATCTCTGAAATCACCGAAACCCGCGCCTTCATCATCGGCGTCATCGTCGGCATCATCAGCCTCTTCCTCCTCCTCAAAATCAACTGGAAAACCACAACACACATCCTGCGCAAATCCCTCTCATGGAACCTCGCACTCGCCATCTTCGCCATCATGATCTTCCGCCAAATGATCCAACTCTCCGGCGTCGACACCCTCATCGCCGCCGGCATGAAAACCTACGCCTTCCCCGCCCTCGCCATCATCCTCCTCTTCCCCCTCATCCTCGGCATCCTCATCGGCAGCGACTTCGCCAGCGTCGCCCTCTCCTTCCCCATCGTCGCACCCTTCATCACCGCCACCGGCATCAGCACCCTCGGCTGCACCGCCCTCATCTTCATGGCCATCAACATGGCCTACCTCATCAGCCCCATCCACCTCTGCAACGTCCTCAGCAGCGACTACCTCCACACCGACGTCACCCGCATGTACAAAATGTACATCCCCGCCACCATCGCCGTCCTCCTCATCCACCTCACCGCCATCATCCTCCTCTTCCACACCTAACAAAACCCCCACCGGATTATCCATAAAAATACGACGATGCCGTCAAATCGTTTAAAAACACCCAGGAATATCAGTGCCCCAATGCCCGACACCCTCCAAACCGCCATGACACACCCCTCCTTCTACGGACCCGACGTCAAAACCGTCCGCCTCATCCACACCCACATCTCCACCGTCGCCCTCACCGGACAATACGCCTACAAAATCAAAAAACCCGTCAACTTCGGCTTCCTCGACTTCTCCACCCTCGACAAACGCAAACACTACTGCCACGAAGAACTCCGCCTCAACCGCCGCCTCTGCCCCAACATCTACCTCGACGTCCTCCCCATCACCCACGACCAACACGGCTACCACCTCAACGGAACAGGAACCATCGTCGACTACGCCGTCAAAATGAAAGAATTCCCCCAAAACCACATCATGACCACCATGCTCAACCACGGAAAAATCACCACAGAACACATCGACCAGCTCTGCGAACGCCTCATCCAATTCTACCAAGCAGACACACCCACCACCGACGTCCAACAACAAGGCCGCCTCACCGCCGTCAAACAAAACATCGACGAAAACTTCGAACAAACCACCCCCCTCATCAACACCACCATACCCAAAGACACCTACGACTTCATCCGCACCGCCTGCCACCGCTACTTCACCGACAACGCCGACATCTTGACCACAAGAATCCAGGAAGGCCACATCCACGACTGCCACGGCGACCTCCACAGCGGCAACATCGTCGTCGAAGACGGCCTCTGCGTCTTCGACTGCATCGAATTCAACACCCGCTTCCGCTACTGCGACGTCGCCAGCGACATCGCCTTCCTCGCCATGGACCTCGACTTCCACAACCAACCCTATCTCTCAAGTCACCTCATACACAAATACATCGAACTCAGCGGCGACCACGACGTCTACTCAGTCCTGAATTTCTACAAATCCTACCGAGCATTCGTCCGTGGAAAAGTAATCGGATTCCGACTCAACGACCCCCACACCAAACCCGAGGAAAAACAAGGCATCATCACGACCGCACAACGATACTTCACCCTCTCCCGGTACTACGCCTCGCTCTTCAACCTCAAACTCGGATGCAACCGGCCCTTGATGTTCCTCGTCGCTGGACTAACCGGCACCGGGAAATCCACAGTCGCGGAGAAACTCGCCGTCGACTACGGTGCCGTCACCCTGAACACCGATGTCATCCGCAAGGAGCTGGCCGGCATCGATCCCTTTGAACGCCATCATGAGTCTCTCGACACCGGGCTATATGCACCAGAGAACGTCGAGAAGACATACAAGAAAATGGTGGATCTCGCCTGGTCGTTCATGAGACGAGGTGACAACGTCGTCCTCGATGCGACCTTCCAAAAAGAAGAGTACCGCCATCTTGCGCTCATCGCAGCGGAAGGCAACAACGCGATACTCACCGTCATCCATTGTCAGATCGATGAACCAATCGTAAAACAACGGCTCGAACAACGTCTCAAGAAAAAAACCGTTTCCGACGGCCGCATGGAGATTTATGATGCGCAGAAAAAAACCTTCGAACCATTCGTAGAACCAATGGGGGTCCATCTTGATTTCGACACGGGCAATGAGACTTACGAGTATCGTCTACAGTCGTATCAAAATCTCGTCGACATGCTGCAAGAGGCCGTGTAATTATGGCATTGAAACTCGGTGGCTACCGCATTGACATGGACCGTATCCTTAGAAGTATCACAGCGAAGCAGGCAAAAACGGTCGTGATCCAGATGCCTGAAGGTCTACGACGCCATGCGCAGACCCTGGTCGAGAAGATCGAGACTAAGACGAAGGCAACCGTGATGGTGTGCGCGGATCCTTGTTACGGTGCTTGTGACCTCGCAGGCCCCCGATTGCAAGGTCTGGGCATTGACCTCATCGTGCATGTCGGTCATCTCGAAATCCCTGTTCTCCACAGCCCGATTCCAACGCTCTATGCGAACGCGTTGTCGATGCAGGATCCGTCACAGGTCGTCATTGAAGCACTCCCACGCTTAGTCGGAACTCGGATAGGTCTTGTGACCACGGCTCAGCATCTCGATGAACTCATGACGATCGAGGACGTCCTACGAGACCATGATTTCACCCCAGTGGTGGGCCGAGGCGGGAAACGGATTGCGGCACTCGGTCAGATCCTCGGCTGTGATTTTTCTGCCGGCACAGACATCCTGGATCAAGTCGACTGTTTCTTGTTTGTCGGCAGTGGCATGTTCCACCCTGTTGGGTTAGCTCTGGCGACGCATAAGCCGGTGATAGCGGCAGATCCTTACTCCGGTGAGGTGAGGCGTGAGGAAATCGAGACTGAGAAAGACTCAATGCTGCGGCAGCGACATGCTGCGATAGCGCTCGCGCAGACTGCCTCGCGTTTCGGCATCATCATCGGTTTGAAGGCTGGTCAACAGCGAGCTGCGGAGGCGCAGCGGCTGCGTGAGTTGCTCAAGGAGAAAGGGAAATCGTCCATGTTGTTGCTCATGGATCAATGCTCCCCGCTGGTGCTGCAGGGGTTCTCTGAGCTTGAGTGTTTCGTGTCCACCGCGTGTCCACGTATCGCTTTGGATGACAGTGCCTTGTACAAGAAACCGGTGTTGACGCCAGTCGAGCTTGAGGTCGTCCTCGGAGTCCGAAGTTGGGATGACTACGTCTTTGATCAGATCACCGGATGATTCGTGGGAAACGGTTTATTTGGGGGAAGTGTGTTTCTGAGGTCTGATGTCCTATCTGCCGTTACGCTGTCCGCCATTGGATGCCTTGCTGGGGGGTGGCTTGGAGGTCGGCATCGTGACGAAACTGTATGGGGCGTCGGGGACGGGAAAGACGAACTGCTGCCTGCAGGCGGTCCGGGAGACCGCGTCGTCGGGAAAGAAAACGGTGTATGTCGACACGGAAGGGGTGTCGATTGAGCGTCTGCGGCAGATTTGCTCAGAGTCTGTGTTTGATGAGGTGCTACGGACGGTGTTTTTCTATCGGCCAGAGTCGTTCTCTGCTCAGGAGAAGATGATTGCGCATGCAGTCCGGATGCGTGGTATTGGTCTCATCGTGGTGGATACGGTGAACCGGTTGTATCGGGGGAAGAAGGGGCAGGAGTTGGAGGATGTGCGACGGTCGTTCATCCGTCAGATGACGACGCTTCAGGTCGCAGCTCGGCAGCGGAAGCTGGTGGTGCTAGTGGCGGAGCAGGTGTATACAGACCGATTGGGGCAGATCCGGCCGTTTACGAGTCGGCAGACGGAGAACATGGTGAAGACCGTGCTGCAGTTCAACCGGGTGGATCCGACCCATCGTGAGGCGGTGGTGGTGAAGCATCGGGTGCAGCCGGTCGGGATGTGCGCAGAGTTTTCGATTACCTCCTCAGGTTTGGTTTGATTTTCCTGATGGGATAGTAACCTTCTTAGAGGCTGGTGCGATAGTGTTTTTTTGTCATGGAGGAATCACCGGTTAGTTATAAGTCGCTTCGGAAGGTGCAGCAGGCGGAGCAGACGGCTGCGGTGCTGACGAAGCTGGAAACATGTTTTTACCGTGATGTCACCATGTACGTGCGAGCGCTGGAGCACAGCGTTGAGACTGAGAAGAACGTGCAGAAAGGCCGGTTGTTCTCCGAGGAACTAGCAAACACGAAGAAGCTGATCGCCGGGATTTACGACCTACGTGAGAAGAAGATCGTGTCCGCTGCCGTGGTCGCCGCCCGCGGCGGTGAGCCAGATATCAAGAATCTCACGGAAGAGGAACGACCGTTCTACACCGGACTCGTCCAGGTCATCACCCAAGTCCGCCAACGCATCCTTTCCACAGAAACGGACCTTCCCGCAGAGCCATCGGTACCTCCGACAATCGAGGAACCGCCTGCGGAGCCGCCAGCCCCCCAACCAAAACCCCCGACGCCTGCGTCACCGCCGCCAGCACAGGCGAATTCGAATCCGCTGCTGCGAGTCACCCAGGACATGCCGCGGTTTGTCGGCACCGACCTGAAGGTCTACGAGCTACGCAAGGACGACGTCCTCAGCCTGCCACCTGAGATGGCCGCCCCCCTCCTGAAACGAGGGGTCCTCACCCCCATCGAATAAACACCTATCATTTTTATATACAACCTCCTTATTACCCTCAATACCATCAACCCCAAGTTCCAATAGTGATACTTATGAAAATCCCTGGGAAGGTCAAACACTACTGCCCGTACTGCAAGAAGCACACGCTGCAAGAAGTCGACAAGATGAAGAAGCGGAAGGCCAGTGAGCTGAAGCGCGGGCAGCGCCGATTCAGACGCGCCACCAGCGGATACGGCGGGTTCCCCCGGCCCAAACCAGAAGGCCGCGAGAAAACCAGCCGGCGGATCGCCACCCGCTACACCTGTACGATTTGCAAGAAGACGTACCAACCAGCAAGCATCCGATCAAAGAAATTCGAAATCGAAGGAGAATAATATGAGTAAGGAGCAGCCTAAGAGCCGTTTTATCAAGGTCCGCTGCAACGACTGCGAAAACGAGCAGGTCATGTACGACAAGGCCAGCACCACTGTGCTATGCCACATCTGCAGCAGCACCCTTGCGACCCCCACGGGTGGCAAGGCGAAAATCAAAGGGACCATCCTCGAGACCATCGAATAACACCATAGGTCCACCTGTTTATGCAAAAGAAGGAATACCCTGAGGAAAGCGAGCTCATCGTCGGCACCGTTACCAAGGTGCAGAATTTTGGTGCCTTCGTCTCCCTGGACGAATATCCCGGGAAGGAAGGTTTCATTCACATCTCTGAGATAGCGACCGGCTGGGTCAAACGCATCCGTAACTTCGTACGTGAGAAGCAGAAGGTCGTCTGCAAGGTCGTCAACGTCGACGTGCAGAAGAACCACATCGACTTGTCGCTGAAGAAAGTCAACGACCATCAGCGCCGTGAGAAGATCCAGGAATGGAAAAACACCCAGAAGTCCTCACGGCTCTTCGAGATGGTCGCGAAAAACCTCGACAAACCGGTGGACCAGTGCTACAAGGAATTCGGCGACGCGCTGCTGAAGAAGTACGGCTCGTTGTATTCAGCGTTCGAGGAATGCGCCTACGACTGCAACACCCTGGTCAAAGACGGGTTCTCCGGTGACTGGCTCCAGGCCTTCGACAAGGTCTCCAAGGAGAGCATCAGCATCCCCTTCGTGGAGATTAAAGGCATGTTGATGCTGTCGTCAGCGCTTCCCAACGGCATCTCGTTCATCAAGGAGGCGCTGAAAAGCGCGGAGTCCACGGAGTACGAGGACGTCACCATCGACGTCAAGTACATCAGCGCCCCTCGCTACATCATCAAGATCAAGGCGCCGGACTACAAGGTCGCTGAGCATCAGATGAAAAAGGCGGTCGACCGCGTTCAGTCCAAGATGAAAGGCAAAGGCGAGTTCGAGTTCCAACGAGAGATTGTCGAGTAAGGCCTATGACAACAATCCACTTCTGTCCAGCATGCCACTGTTACACCCTGCATGAGACATGCCCGCAGTGTACGGGGAGAACGATACTTAATAAGCCCGCGCGGTTCTCTCCGCAGGACCATTACGGGAAATACCGTCGGGCGTTGAAGAAACTAGAGGCGTGCGAATGAACCTCGTCACCATCAAGTACACGGCGAAGGCGCCGAAATTGAAACACCCTATCCTCATCGAAGGACTCCCCGGAATAGGGAACGTCGGCAAGCTAGCCGTGGAACACCTCATCGAAACGTTGAAAGCGACGAAGTTCGCCGAGTTGTACAGCAAGGATTTTCCGCCTCAAGTGTTCATCAACCCTGATGGGACCATTAAGCTGGTCAATAACGAGTTCTTTTACTGGCGTGCGAAGAAAAAAGGCCAGCACGATCTGGTGCTCTTGACCGGTGACTACCAAGGTTTATCGTCACAAGGTCAGTATGAGCTTGCCGAGTCCATCTTGAATGTTATCCAAGACCTCAACGTCAGCCATATGTTCACCCTCGGCGGCTATGGCCTTGGCCGAGAAATCAAGGAGCCGAAAGTCCTCTTTGCGACGACTGACGTAAAATTCGTCAAAGAGACAAAAAAATATGGCGCGGTGTTCAAGAAGAACGAGCCGGGCGGAGGCATCATTGGCGCCAGCGGCCTGCTACTCGGTTTAGGAAAGCTCCGTGGGATTGCCGGCACCTGTTTCATGGGTGAAACGCCTGGCTACCTCGTGGACCCGAAGAGCGCGAAAGCCGTCTTGAAGGTGTTGACAAAGGCGGTGAATATCCATGTGGACTACTCCAGGCTTGAGGAGAAGGCCCGGGAGATCGAGTACATCGCCCAGCAGCTCAACGAAATGGAAAGCATGGTGAAGGAGAAGCCCGAGGATATTCGGTACATCGGGTAATCCATTCCTCTTTTTTTTTACTTCAATCAATATTGATTATATAATAGATAGCATCCCTAGACTTCCATGGATGATTCCAAGGATGATTGAAAGATAGGCGAATCGAAAATGCCAACGGATCTTCGTCTTGATTATCCTGCGTCGGATGAGAAAGGCTAGGATGATCGTGATACTAAAAAACGTTAAGGTGATGGCCCCTAAGTAGATGATAAATGGTATGCCAAAGATCAGATAGTACGTGATTTCTTGGAACATAATTGTCTGATATATTTCTTATAGTAATTTGTTTATTGAACAATAATTTTTCCTTTCATATTGGGATGTATACTACAGCTGTAGTCGTAGATTCCAATATTGGAGAACGTATATGTAAATGACTGACCTGTTTGGAGTATACTTGAATTGACAAGACCTTGTATAACGATTCTATGATTGACGTTTTGATTGTTTATCCAGGTGACGTTGGTGCCAGGGGTCACCGTAAGGTTACTAGGCGAAAATGTGTAATTCTCAATGGTAATCGTATTCGGGCTGCCGGTGCTTTTTTGCTGCGTGCATCCGGAAAGCAAGATTAGCATCGCTGGTATCGCAATAAGCAAGGTGGCTCTTTTTATTCTTAGATGATGTAGTGTTTTCATGTACTCTACCTCGTCAATAATATCTTACATGACAATTTGCTTTTTATTATTAATTGATGATTGAAAATGATGTGAAAAACATATGAATAACAGATACATCTGACAGATTGGAGCAACCGAGGTTTTCTACGTTTAAAAAAAAAGTAATCGGTTGTTCATTGATGATTCTTGTCAAGAAATTTTATCAAGGAATTACGAATAGGAAAGTATTTCAAACAATGCAAGGTGTCGGATAGAATCGTGAAGAAAGAAAGTACTGTTGCGAAGTATTCATTTTCTTCTTGTATGTTATTTTTAATACTTTTTTTCATCGTTGGAGCAGGTGCCGTTCGCGCGGAAGGACCCGGTAATGATATCGTTAACGGCGAGCTCCATTGCTATCTGGGTATTGTTGGATTGGAACTCGTGGTTCTTTCTCTAGGTTTTGGTTTGTTCACTGCCGGTCGTTTCGGCCAGATAAGAAAAATAAAGACAAAGACTCTTCACTTATCCTTTAGCATGTTGACGTCTATTTTTTTTACAGGTGAATTCATATTTGGACTGTTAAAAGCTCAATGGATATTTAACCTGAGTCTTCATAGTGTCTTTGGTTTTTCCACAATGGCTTTTTCATGGCTAGCAGTGGCGGTTAGTCCATGTTTCACGGGGAAGAGAATTAATTGGAAGGTATCTTCAAAGTTGCATGCTGTACTTGCTGTTCTTCTCCTTATTTTTGTATGTGCTCAGGTGATAAACGGATATCTTTTATTAAAATAATACATAGAGGCTTTTGTATATTTTATTTGTTATGCAGTTGTTTTAAAAACATCTAAAAAATATGTGAAAAATACGTAAAATTATGGTTTTTTCACGTAAAAACGAACCGAGGAAATTGAAAAATTTTCTATCTATTTCATCGATATTTCGTTGACATCTCCCCAGTAAGTAACGATGTCTTGGAGTACTGATGTAAATTTCCCGGAATCGATAGGTTTCCGCACATATCCATTGGCACCAGAAATGTATGATTTTGTGATGTCCTGTTCTTCTTTTGAAGAAGTGAAGATTACAACGGGGATCAGTTTTGTTTTTTCGTTGTTTCGTATTCGTTCCAGTATCTCAAAGCCATTCATTCGTGGAAGATTCAAGTCAAGAAGAAGGAACGCAATTGGAGCGTGGTTTATTGATTTTTTATGTGAACCGCCATCGTTTTCAAGATAACGCATTGTCTCGAATCCATCTTGAGTGATGATGAGATCATATTTATCCGAGAGCTTGGTTTTTGAAAATGCACGTTGTATGAGGAGAATGTCATCTAAATTATCTTCAACGAGCAGTATTTTTTTCTTTTCCATATTGAAATTTCCTTCTGTGTAGTTTAGTTTGTTCCTTTTATTATAGAATTGCTGTGAGTATATAAATAAATAGTGAAGAAATGCATGAATAACATGTGGAGAACAGTTGTGCGTGTTTTTTTATTTTAATCGGAAAACAAGGTGGTTGTTTTTCCCAGCTTGTGCATCGATTTTATTTTCTCGCGCTAACCATCCAATAGCAACCTGTACATCCTGCTCGTCGATTTTAATCCGCTGTGTGATTGTAGTAACATCTGCTTCTTTTTGAGCATTGAGAAAATGCCAGATCTTTCCTGCGTTAGATCCAATTACTGGGGTCAGGTTCGTCTCGCCTAGTCGATAGATTACCCCAATTTTATTGATTTTATTCTCACGGGCAAGCCATCCTACCGCTCTATGGAATGCTTCCTCGGAGAGGTTCGCATTTTTTTGTAGTTTTGTTTGGGATAGAGAGGTCCCATTTGAATATAAGGTCCTCCATAGTTTTCCTGCGTTATTTCCTAGATCGTCTATTAAAGGATTCATTGGTGACCACCTTTATTTTATTCTTGATTAAAATTTATTATTATTAAAAATTAGTTTAAAATTAATTAAGAAATGAATAGATTATGATTGAATAGTGTCTCTGTTACGCTGCCTGGCGTTTGTGTAAAAATGTTATTCCTTTATCTGAGATAGTGACGGTTCGTAGTTTTCCTTGTTTCTTGGTGAATATGAGTCCTTTTGTCTCTAGCATCTGTAAGCGTTTTGCGACAGTTGAGTACGCAAGCTTGAATCGGCCCATAACTTTTTTAATTGGGACGATTGCATTGTTCTGGTTCTGTTCGTAGATAAATTTGAGGATGTCATAGACTTCGTCTTCTATGGTTAGCCCTTCAATTTTCTGACTCGGTAAGAGCTGGAACTCGTTTTCAATAAGTGCCATTTGGGTTGGTTGAATTGTGGCTGGGTCCACTCTGAGCAATAAGAGGTTCTTGTTCTTCATGATAGCTTCGTTGATGTCATATAGCGTATTCATCACTTTTTCAAAGGAGAATCGATTGATGAGATAATCAAGTCGTTCCAAGAGTATCGCTGAATTGTCTTTTTGTTTTCCGAATTCCTTTATTTTTTGTGATAACATCTCAAGCGTTGGAATGGCGGTATATCCTTTCCTTTGTTCTTGGCCTAAGATACAGAGTTGTATCTTAGCCGTTGCGATGGTGTTTTTCAATAATTCTGGGTCCATTCGTGTGATCATTATGCCTGAGTATCCGGAGGCCGTCAGGTCAACGAGTAAATCGATAGTAGCAGTGTTTTTTTTCTCGGGAATCAGGTAGCCATTTCCAGGGAGTAGCTTCCCATGAATGTCCATTTCGCGAGTGATATCTCGTCCAATTAGAAGGACGCCGTTGCTTGGCGTATCTTTACTCTTAATAATAGATCCAGAGAATCGAAGGATTTTTTTCGCTTGGTTTTTAGTAATAATAATGAAATCTTCATCCCCTGATTGATTCTCGTTTGAAATGTTTTTAATGAGATCTAAAATTTTTTGGGGATTTTCAAAGAGTGAGAATTTCGTGATGCTTCGGTTTATGACTTCTTTCGGGTTGTATCCGGTTAAGGTTTCTGCGGTTTTATTCCATGTGGTCACTCGTCGATTGGCATCCAGTGATATGATGAGGTCAGTTGCGCTATCAATGACATTCTGTAGATGTTCCTTGATTTCAAGAACACTTTTTTCAACTTTTTTCCTTTCCTCGATCTCAGCGCGTAATTGTCTATTCGCCCCCTCTAGTTGAGTGGTAGCGTCAGCCAACTCTTGATAGGATTTGCGTAATTCTTCTTCAGCGTCTCTCTTTTTTTGTCTGATTTTTGCTTCTTCTATTTCTCGTTCAATAGCGGGGATTAGACGCGCGAGATTTCCTTTCATGATGTAATCATGGGCGCCTGCTCTCATGGTCTCTACTGCGGTGTCTTCGCCGATTTTCCCTGAGACGATAATGAACGGTAGATCTTTGCCGGTTTTTTTCAGGATGTTTACTGCTTCCAGTCCGCTGAACCGAGGCAGGACATAGTCGGCGATAACGACGTCCCAGTCTTGTTTGTTTATCGCTTTTTTCATGGCTTCTGCTGTTTCTACTCGTTTGATAATGGGCTGGATGCCACCTTTTTTTAACTCTCTAGTAAGCAGTGCTGCGTCATCTTCCGAGTCTTCAATCAATAATATTTGGAGTTGTTTGCTCATTGATTTTTTCCCCCTAATGTGAAATAAAATGTCGCTCCTTTATTTTCCTCTGCATCGGCCCAGATGCGTCCACCATGACGATTGACGATTCGAGATACGATACCTAATCCGATACCCGTCCCGGGATAGTCAGCATCATCATGGAGACGTTGGAATGGTATGAATAATTTATCAGCATATTTCATGTTAAAACCAGCGCCGTTATCTCTGACATAAAACACGGTTTCTTGGCCTTCTTGTTTTTTTCCGAATTCGATTTCTGCTTGAGGGCGTTTTTTCGTGAATTTCCATGCATTGCCTAGTAGGTTTTCAAGGAGTATATGCAGAAGATTTGCATCTCCCTCTGCCATGAGTTTTTTATCAGTGGTAAATTTGATTTTTCTTTGAGGATCTGTTTTTTTGAGATCGTCGATAATAGTCGCTGCGGTAGCCCCTAAGTCCACTTTTTGTATGGTCATTTCGACCCGTGTCATTCGGGAGAGTCTGAGCATGTCATCGATGAGTTGTGCCATGCGTTGTGTCGCTTTTCGTACTCGTAAAAGATATTCTTTTGCATTTTCATTGAGAATATCTCCATAGTCCTCAAGTAAAGCTTGACTGAATCCGTCGATGCTTCGTAACGGGGCGCGTAAGTCATGAGAGACAGAATAACTAAATGTCTCTAGTTCTTTGTTTGCAGTGGCGAGTTCTATGCTTCGTCGCATGAGATTTTCATTTAATTTCTTGATTTTACTCTCTGTGGTTTTCAACTCTGTAATATCTGCAATGACACTGATTATTGAATGAAGTTTATTATCAAGATATATCGGTGACCACGAGTGTGATATCCATTTGACCTCTCCGGTTTTTGTGATGATCCGATATTCGAAATTTTGGCCCTTTTCTCCTTGCAACGCTCGGGATAAGGCAAGTTGGACTTTTTTAATATCATCTGGATGGAATCTCATCGAACTAGTTCCAATTAAATCTTCAGGAGAGTATCCTAATATATCTTCACACGAGGGACTGATATACGAGATGATGCCATCAGGTTGTGTCACCATGATTACGTTGGTAGTGTTCTCAACAATCCGTCTGTATTTCTCTTCGCTTTCTTGAAGTGTTTCTTCCGCTTTTTTTCTGTCCGTGATATCAATGCTATAAATACGAAGACGTTGATTTTCTGCGATATAGGTAATGGTTTGGAGGTAGCATCTGTTGGAAACGTTCACCTCTTGTACAACAGAAGTGCTTCCCTTTTTCTCAATGTCTGGAACCATGTTTTTTATTCCTTTTAAGAATGAATGGTTGAAACCTTTTTTCTCTAAATCTGGAAAGAGCTGTTTTGAGCTGGTGTTTTGATATAGGGGTTTTCCGTGTATATCTATCTCAACAATGGGCATAGGGTTCATTGCTGGAAATGATGCTAGTCTAACCAGTTCTGCTTCTGCCTTTTTCGTTTCTGTGACATCATGAATCATACCAATCGATCGGATCACTTGGCCAGATCCGTTGCGAATGTGTTCACATTTCTCATGGACAAAACGGATTTCGCCGTTTTTTCTTACAATTCGATGTTCGATTTCATATGTTTGGGCTCCATTTCGCAATGAGCCTGAGTAGGCTTGATCAACAGCTATACGATCATCAGGGTGGACGACTTCAAGAAATGCTTCATACGTTGCGGCAAACTCTTGTGGACTCAACCCAAAAATACGATATGTTTCATCAGACCAGGTTAAATGATTATTGGTAAGATCAAGTTCCCAGCTGCCAAGATGAGAAATCTCTTGAGCATGTTTTAGCCTGTTTTCGCTTTCTCTTAAAGTTTCCTCAGAACGTTTTCGTTCTGTAATATCACGCGCGACATGTACCGCCCCTAAGAGTGTTCCTTTGGCATCAAAGACTGGGGTGGTCGAGACTAAAAAATAGCCACCGAGTTTATCTTCATATACCTCGGCAACGTGTTCCTTTCCATCTTTCAGCGTTAAGGTGTGTGGGCAAAATGCAGGTGGTTTAGAATCTCCATGGACACACTTATGACAATAGAGATTTATGCACTGGTCAACCGGTATACCAAGTCGGTGTGCCATAGCTTTATTTGCACGGACAATCTTGTGAGATTTATCTAATATCGCGATAAGATCGGGAACGCTATCAAAGGTTCGTTCCCATTCCAATTTTGCTTGAAGCACGGCCTCCTCGGCTTTCTTCCTATCCGTGATGTCTATCCCTTGAGCGATGGTCGCAATTAGATTCTGTTCATTACTATCGTATATATTTGCTGAATTCCACAGGGCTATACGGATATCTTTATCTTTGCGGATTATCGGTATTTCAACAGATTCCCAGTGCTCTCCTCTTAGGGTTCTTTGTATTTTTCGTAATGCTTCTTCTTTGCCTTCTTTAGGGAAGAGAAGGTCGAGTTTTTTTCCAATCACCATCTTGGAAGTATAGCCAGTTAAATGTTCAAAGGCATGATTGAATCGAACAATGGTAAAATCTTTATCCCATACGATGATTGGTGCGTTCGCATAATTTATTAGATTTTCAAGATAATCACGTGTTTCTTGTAACTCTTTTTCTGCTTTCTTACGTTCAGTGATGTTGCGGATGTTACATTGAATGGTCTTTGTGCCTTCGACATCATACACATTGCTGACGAATTCTACATCGATCTTATTTCCGTCTTTTGTCTGAAGCGGCATGTCTTCATAGCGGGTATACCCTTTTTTTTGTAATTTTAAGAAATAATCCTTTGACGGAACAATATCTCTTAGGGGACCAATTTCCCAAAGATGTTTTTTCAAGAACTCGTCTCTGGAAAAATCGAGGATGTTGATTAGATACGGATTGACGTCCACAATCATCCCTGTGTTATAATCAATTAGTAGGATACCGTCTTTTGCTGTCTCAAAAAGTCTACGGTAGCGTATTTCTGATTTTTTAAAAGCCTCCTCCGCTTGTTTAAGATCGGTGATATCAAGAGTAAACCCCAAGACCCCAGTGATATTTCCTTGATTATCACGATATGGAATCTTATGGGTTTGTACCCACAATAAACCTCTTTTGGTTTGAACGGGTTCGATAATATTTCTTTTTCCTTTTGCTGAGGCAATCACCTCTTTGTCGTCTTTCCAGAATGCGTCAGCTTGTTCTTTTGGGTATAGATTGAAAAGAGATTTGTTTTCTAATTCCTCTTTAGGCAATTCCATCAAACGAGTAAAGGCTTCGTTCACGCGTAAGAGTCGATTTTCTGTATCTTTATAGAATATCGATGCTGGCACGCTATCGAAAATAGTTTGTAATTCCTCATGCTCCTTTACTAACGCCTCTTCAATCTGCTTACGTTCTGTGATATCACGATTGCTCCCGCGTACCCCCAAATATTTTCCATTCTCGTCGTAAATCGGTTGACAGACATGATGAATCCATTTTATACTACCGTCCTTATGGATGATACGAAATTCCAAAGATCCAGGTTTTTTTTTCGTAACTTCAAGAGAAACATGATCAACGAACAATTGTTTATCATTAGGATGAATTATTTTTTGTCGAAGGGAGGAATCCGCGAGGAAATCTTTGGACGTATAGCCCGTAATCCTTTTACAAGACGGAGATGCGTATAGATACTGCCCGTCAGGATCTAACCAAAACTCAAAATCATAGGTGTTTTCAGCCACAGTGCGATATTTTAATTCAGCTTCTTTTAACGCTGCTTGCGCTTTCTCGCGGTCGGTCACGTCTCGGTATGTTACCACATACCCAGTTATGACGCCATTTTCGTCAGTGATCCGAGTCGAATTCACATCAGCAATAATCTCGGTTCCATTACGATGCCTTGTACGGATTCGAGCTTGTGAAACCCCGATTCGATTAAGATCATCAATTATTTTTTCACGTTCACCTTGGGAATAAATTGGTCGTAACAGTTCTGCGGTGGTTTTCCCTAACGCTTCTGTTTCGCTATACCCATACATCCGCTCGGCGCCCGTATTCCAGTAGGTAATATGGTACATAGCGTCCGATCTGATGACACCATCTTGAACCTGATTAAGCAGTTGTGCCTGACGTTCTCTTTCCTGCTCCGATTTTTTCATCTCAGGGCTTTCGATTCGATGCCATGCACCTTGACGTTTAATCAATGCAAATTGATGATTGCTTACCACATCAATAATTTCCGATGTATTACATTTATCAAGCGAATAGGAACAGATAGCAATCATCTTGTAATTGCCAATGACATGATTAATCACTTCTTCATAATTCGTGAAATCCTCCCAATCTTTTTTCTCAAGCCAGAACGTGTTGCCGGTGAGACGAAGCCCATTAAAACCTTTGTCTAGTGCTTGTTTTTCCTTAGAAACCCATCCTTTTAACACCTCATCCGCATTAAACTTTCCCGATTTCGTGTACCACTCTGTCGAATCAAGAATCTCAATTTGGCCTTTTTTCAAATAATAATCTAGATTTTTTACTTTCTTTTGTAATGCATTTTTCGCCTCAGCAACATGTAACGGTTCTGAGGTGATCCACATACAAAACTCATTTTGCTCTAAACCTGCTTTTAAATATGGAACTAAAATATCAATGAGATCTTCTTTAGTTTCATAGAATTGACACAAATGAGTCCCCCAGGGAATAGCACCAATAATTCGAATCCCCGTCTCCCTCATTTTCCCGTTTTCTTTCTGAGTAGAAGATCCATTCACTAAGAATGATTGACGATCCTTCTTTTCACTCATCGTCGTCCCCCATTAAACCATATTCTATAAAAAAAAGAGTGACATCTGTCATAAGAATCTTTCTCCTTATTAAAAAGATGATTTTCTCCCTCTGCCTCATTTCTTTTGACAACCATATCGTCGCTTCATTACATTCTACATAAAACGTTCGAAACGGTCCTTTTTTGCCTTGCACACCGGGCAGATTTCCGGGGGGTCATCCCGTCCGCAGAGATATCCACAGACCTTGCAACGCCACACCGGCTTAGAGAGAGAACCAATATTAAGTGCCGGCTTCACCGTCTTTTCCTTAACCTGGGAGCGTTCTTCACGGTTCAATGGTCGCCGCTCAGGAATTGTATGAATCGGCCGCTGCCCTTTCATCGCCGCAGTCGACACGTACAACGCGCAGTAACAAGAGTCAAACTCGTTAATATCAGCATCACGATAATCACAAGGGCAGACGATATCAAGGTCCTCGAATTTATCGCCCGTCGCAAGTCGACAGGGGCATGCCCTGTAGCCAAACCGTTTCTCATTGACGAGCAATCCGTTAACCAAGTCCTTGACAAATTCAACATCTGGATTCAGATGGTACCCGCCTGACTCGGCATCGCTGTTTAACTGTTGGTGCACTCGGTCTATGTCTTTTTGATTAATTTGAATTTCCGCACTCATGGGTGGAGTGCCTCCTTGATTGCATCTTCTTGATACCCAACGATGCATTTATTATTGTTAATCACCATCATTGGGAAATTCCTGTTGGGATTCCATTTATTCACTTCCGCATCAATCTTTTTCTTCTCATCTTGATCTAAGAGATCGACATCGACATAGCGGTACTCTACTCCTAAGGATTTCAGGAATTTTTTCGTTTTCTTACACCAGCCGCACGTGCTGAGAGCATATAGCATAATATCTCCCTTATTTTGCCCTTCGACATGAACCACGTTCATTTTCGTTTCACTCCTTTATTTGACCTAGTCTTGTTCCTGAATATTTTGAAACGCCACAGGGATTAATTCGGAGGGGGTTGGTGTGTGTAAGGAGGCTTTGAACTATTGGTTCTCCTGTCCCAGCTCCGGAAGTCATCGCCGATTTGCATAGAGGTTTTCATTGAAGCGATTCAGCTTTAATTTGATATAAAAGAATGATTATTAAATGATTTCATTATGACTTAAAAACAATATTGTCGTTGTTCAATCGACAGCGGTAAACTCTCATATTGATATCTTATCCAATGGTCGACCTTCTTCTTGTATGCCATGTGCCTTTTGGGATTCAAGACGAACGGGGGAGATACGGGCGTATCGGGGGTAAAGCCCTTATTTCATTTTGTTGATAGTTTCTCTCCGAATTCAAGGAGCGTGTGAACCACGTAAGGTCCGTGTTCTTTTCTAGTACGGTCTAGTAAATAGGCGGTGATTCCTGCTGACCGAGGGGCGTCGTAGTCGAAACGTTTGGAATCGCCGATATGGATGATTTGTGATGGTGCGACTTTGAGTCGTTGGCAGGCCATAGTATAGAACTCCGTGACTTTTTTAACGGTATGGAAATCCGAGGTGGAGGAGAAGATGTGGGTGAAATAGTCGCGGAGATGAAGTTCTTGGAGTTGGATGTCGATGAACTCACGCTTCGCGTTCGAGTTGATGATCAGCTGGTATCGGGTGGCGAGGCGGGGGAGGACCACGGGTACATCCGGGTAGCAGGCGATGTGAGAACGGTTCTGTTGCAGTAGGTCGCGCCAGTCGCCAGGGAGGTGATAGTGGTCGTACCAGTAGGCAGGGTCGTACCATTCCTGCCGTTGGTCACTGATACGGTCGTACTCGGCGAACAGTTCGCGTTTCGCGTCCTCCAGGTCTTTGCCTGAACTCTGGGCGTAGAGCCGGGGGAGTCCGTCGAGCCAGACGGCGTCTGCGAACGCGGATGTGGTGAGGGTGCCGTCCAGGTCGAAGGATACGATGGTGGTCATGTGGACTGGGGGCATCGGGGTGTGGTTTTATTACGGTATTGGTTTTTTCCAGGAGTAAAAGGGGTGGTTGACGCGACGGTCTTATATACCGGTACTGATATTCTAGCGGCCCTGACATGAACGAGGATGAAAGGAAGCAGTTCTTCACCGATTTCGCCAAGGCGGACATCCACCAAAAGCTGGACATGTGGTATTTTGCGGTGGAGCAGGAGGCGATTTGGGAGGAGCTGCTCGCGGAGATGTCGACGATTGCGCAGGCGGCGAACCCGAAAGCCCGGGTCACTGAGGAATAATAGTATGGATGATAACGACAAGGCGGAGTTCATCGAGGAGTTCAAGAAGGCGGATGGCCCAGCCCGGTTGGACATGTGGGATTACGCCTTAGGCCAGCAGGTGCTCTGGGAGGGCGTGATTGCGGAGCTGCAGGAAATCGCGCGCAAACAAGGTGTGGACAAGGACCTTGACAAGCTCATTGAAGCTGACATGAAAGACGCGTAAAACCCTTTTTTTATTTATACCACGGGAACAGTCATCACTAACTCCCTGGGGGCCATTCTCGAAAGATAAAGGAAGGACAACGTGATGATACCATCATTCGGTCCTCGGACATCTTTTTATAACGACAGATTGTTACGAAACCTATGCCGACTCAGGTGAGGAAACGCACCGGTGAGCTCGTCGCCTTCGACCAGGACAAGATCACCGCTGCCATCCGCAAGGCCATGGCCGCCCTTGCTCTCCACGACGATGCCACAGCACAGCGACTCTCCGACCAAGTTATCAAGGACCTCGCCGACGCCGGACCCATCGTCGACATCGAATACATCCAAGACCGCGTCGAAGACACCCTCGAAGCCCACGACCCCCGCCTCTACAAAGCCTACAGCCTCTACCGCCGCAGCCGCGGCCTCGCCCGAGAAATTAAAACGTACTTCCACATCAAGGATGACCTCAAACTCACTGCCAACGCCCTCAAAGTCCTCGAAGAACGCTACCTCCGCCGCGACGACCACGGTCATATCATCGAAACACCCACCCAGCTCTTCCACCACGTCGCCGACGCCATCGCCAGCGTCGAAGACCACTACCACGGGAACGTCACGAAGACCGCGGACGCCTTCTACCACATGATGGCCAACCTCGAGTTCCTCCCCAACTCACCCACCCTCATGAACGCCGGCACCAACATCGGACAGCTCGCCGCCTGCTTCGTCCTCCCTATCGACGACAGCCTCCACAGCATCTTCACCACCCTCAAAGACATGGCCCTCATCCAACAATCCGGCGGCGGCACCGGCTTCAGCTTCACTCGCCTCCGAGAACACGGCGCCGTCGTCCGCAGCACCAGCGGCGTCGCCAGCGGCCCCGTCAGCTTCATGAACATCTACGATCAGACCACCGACGTCATCAAACAAGGCGGCAAACGACGCGGCGCCAACATCGGCATCCTCAGCTGCACCCATCCCGACATCGAAGCCTTCGTCACCGCCAAAACCGGCCGTAGGCTCTCCAACTTCAACATCAGCGTCGCCGCCACCGACGCCTTCATGAAAAAAATACCTAACAACGAGCCCCTCGCCCTCCGCAGCCCCAAGACGAACAAAATAACCAAGAAGATCATGGCCGGCGACCTCTTCGACCAAATCGCCAAGAACGCCTGGGCTACCGGCGACCCTGGCATGCTTTTCATCGACGAAATCAACCGCCACCACCCCCTCAAAGCGATCGGCACCATCGAAGCGACCAACCCCTGCGGCGAAGTACCACTCCTGCCCTATGAATCCTGCAACCTCGGCAGCATCAACCTCACCAAAATGATCCACAACGGGAAGATCGACTGGGACAAACTCAAGACCACCACGCGGCTCGCGGTCCAATTCCTCGATGACGTCATCGACGCCAACAAATACCCACTCACCAGCACCCACGACATCACCCACGCCCACCGCAAGATCGGCCTGGGCATCATGGGCTTCGCCGAATTGCTTTACTCCCTTGACATACCTTACGACAGCGACGACGCCCTGAAAACCGCAGACCGACTCATCCGCTTCATCGCCAAAGAAGCCCGCGAGAAATCCATTGAACTCGGCAAGACCCGCGGCTCCTTCCCCGCCTTCCCCCAAAGCACCTGGGCACGTCGCTACCCCGCCATGCGCAACGCCACCATCCTGACCATCGCGCCGACCGGCACCATCAGCATCATCGCCGGCTGCTCCAGCGGCATCGAACCCGTGTTCGCCTTAGTCTTCTACCGCCGCGTCATGGAAGGCAAACAACTCCAAGAAATCAGCGAACCCTTCAAACTCGCCTTGCTCAAACGCGGACTTTACACCGACGACATCATCAAGAGACTCGCGACCGCACACTCTGCCCAAGACCTCCCCCTGCCCAAGGATATCAAAAAAGTCTTCGTCACCGCCGCCGACATCCCACCCCAAGCCCACCTCAAGATGCAAGCCACCTTCCAAAAACACGTCGACAACGCGGTCAGCAAGACCGTCAACCTCCCTCACAACGCCACCTGGAAGGATGTCCGAGCCATCTATATGCAGGCCTGGCAACTCCACTGCAAAGGAGTCACGGTCTATCGCTACGGCAGCAAGGCAGAACAAGTCCTGTATTACGGCGCGAAAAAACCCATCGTTGCACCCGTGGACTATGCCGGCGGCTGCCCCTCAGGAGACTGCAGACTCTAACCCGACGACGTCGCCTTGGATGGCGCCAACGGACCAAGCTTCTTTATCTCAGCCACGAACTCGGTGACGACGGAGGCGAACTTCTGCCCTTCAGACGCAGAGATGTACTCAAAGCGGATTCGCTGCGGCTCGATACCAAGCTCCTCCACAAGCTTCTTCAGCAACTTGATCCGTCGGTTCGTCTTGTAATTACCGGACTGATAATGGCAATCCCCGGGGTGACACCCGGCGATGAGCACGCCGTCTGCACCCCGCGACAACGCTTCCAGGACAAAGGCTGGGTCCACTCGGCCGCTACACATCACGCGGATGGCTTTGAGGTTCGTTGGGTACTTCATCCGGCTCGTCCCTGCTAAATCCGCGCCAGCATAGCTGCACCAGTTGCATAAAAACCCGATGATATTCGGCTCAAACTCCTTCTGGGTCATGATCGTCGCCTCATCGTGGAAGGTAGTTCAGCAAGCACCATGTCCACCGCTCGAGGGATTGCATCCTTCGTTTCTGGGGAAAGGTCTTCGCCGAACTCCTCCGGCATAGGAACTGAGATGCCGATGACGACGACCTCCTTGGGTAGATTCGTGTCACCAAGCGCCTTTGAAAACTGCAATGCCTCCGGCAACGAACAGTCATGTAAGTTACAAGAATGCCCTAAAGGAAGCTCGGTGAGCGTGAAACGGCTGACCGTTCCTAACGCTTGGGCATCTTTTACGGCGTCGATGAGGATGACTTTCTCAAAACCGCGCATGCAGTCCACGAGATTCAACCCACCCGTGTATGCCGTGTCGACATCGACCTCAGGGTCTTTGACGCTTTTTTCAAGTTCGTCAGCGACACGCAGTCCAATACTGTCGTTTTGCAGGATTGGGTTGCCGATGCCAAGGATTAGGGTTTTCATGGTCTTTCTCGAAATGGTCACAGGTTTTGTGAATAGGTGGAGTGAAGCCGTTTTGTGCTGTCGTAGATATCTACTGACAGTGGCATGCCGCCGGGGAGTGTATGGGTGGCGCAACCGAAGCACGGGTCATAGGCGCGAAACGCCATTTCGATGCGGTTGAGGAGGCCGTCGTTGACGGTGCCGTTGTGGATGACGCTTTTTGCGGCGTCGCGGACTGACATGGTGATGGCGCCTGCGTTGTTGGTGGTGGCGACGATCAAGTTCGCATTCTTGATGAGGCCTTCTGGGGTGAGTTGGTAGTGGTGGATGAGGGTGCCGCGTGCTGCTTCGACGACGCCGACGCCTTCGGTGGGTTTACCGACGGGGACGCGGATGTCCGGTGAGGTAATCTCCGGGTCGTCGATGAGTTGTTGTGCGCGTTCGGTTGCGTACATGAGTTCGATGAGGCGTGCCCAGTGGAACGCGAGCGTGGAGTGGACGGGTCGGCCGAGGGTCTCCATGAGTCTGGTGTATTCTTTGTGGGCGAGGGGGGTGGCCATGCCGTCGGCTGCGTTGAGTCTGCCGAGGGGTCCGACGCGGTAGATGCCGCTTGTGTTGCCGTCGGTGAGGCCGTGCCAGCCGAGGGCTTTGAGGTAGGGGAATTTCATGTAGCTCCAGGGTTCGACGTGTTCGGCGATGTGGGTGGCGTAGTCCTGGGCGTGGAAGGTGAGGTATTCGTCTCCTGTGGGGTCGGTGACGCGGATAGTGCCGTCGTAGAAGGTGACGTGGTTGTGGTTGTCGACGAGGCCCATGTTGTAGGTTTTGAGTTGATAGCCGTCGGATTTGATGAGTTTGAGGTATTCGGTGTTCTGGAGGACGATATCGTCGAAGAGTTTGAGGGTGAAGGCGGCGAAGGTTTTGCAGGAGTTGATCATGGGTTTGATTTTGTGGACGTCTTCTTGGGTGAGTCCTTTGGTGACGCCGCCGGGTAGTCCGCAGACGGGATGTGTGGCTTTGCCGCCGAGGATGGCGGTGAGTTGTTGGCCGTAGGCGCGGTGTTTGATGACGTCTTTGCCGACGTCGAGGCCTGCTTTTTCGAGGACGCCGAGGATGTTGCGTTTGTCTGGTGGTGCATCGGGTCCGACGATGAAGTCTGGTCCGCCGAGGAAGTAGAAGTGGAGGATGTGGTCGTAGATGAGGTAGCCCATGTAGAGGAGTTCTCGGAGTTTTTTGGCGGCGGGTGGTGGGGTGGTGTTGAAGGCGGCGTCTAAGGCTTTGGTGGCTGCCATGTGGTGTGCGACGGGGCAGACGCCGCAGATGCGGCTGGTGATTTGGGGCATGTCTTCGGCGCGTCGTCCTTGGGCGAAGCGTTCGAAGCCTCGGAGTTCGGGGATTTGGAGGTAGGCGTTTTGGACGTTGCCTTGGTCGTTGAGGAAGATGGTTATTTTGCCGTGTCCTTCGAGGCGGGTGACCGGGTCGATGGTGATGGTTTTCATGGGGTCCTCCGCTTGTTGATGAGGCTGGTGGGGAGGGTGTATTTGTAGAAGGTGCCGGCGAGGTCGTGGATTTGGGCGATGAGGGCGTCGAGGTCTTGGTCTGTGGTTTTTTCTTCGGTGTCGACGCCGAGGAGGCTGGCGAGGGCGGAGATCATGCCTGCTCCTTGGTCGAGGCTGCTGGGGAGGAGTCCGCCGCAGCCGGTGCAGGGGGCGTTGGCGTTCATGCAGCGTCCTTGGCAGCCGGCGCGGGTGGCTGGTCCGAGGCAGACGACGTTTTGTTCTAGGAAGCAGGTGTCTTTGATGGTGTCGAGTTCGTAGAGGCGTTTGACTTGGGTGATTTTTTTGTCGCTGAGTTTGAAGCGGCATTCGTCGCAGACGGATTTGAGGGGTGCGAGGACGCTGCCTTTTTCGGGGAGTCGTCCTTCGACGATGGCGTTGAAGGCGTCCAAGATTAGATTCGTGGGTGGTGGGCAGCCGGGGAGGTAGTAGTCGACGGGGACTACTTGGTGGAGGGCTTTGACGGTGTCGTGGAGTTCGGGGATGGTGAGGGTGCCTTCGGGTGCTTTGGTGGTGGGTTGTGGGAGGGTTTTGGTGGGGTTGGGTGTGCTGGGGTTGTCGAGGTAGGCGGTGGTGAGGGTGTCTTTTTTGGTGGCGAGGTTGGAGAGTCCGGGGATGCCGCCGCTGACGGCGCAGGCGCCGAAGCTGATGAGGGTTTTGGCTTTTTTGCGGAGGAGTTTGGCCATGTGTTCGTTTTCGGTGGTGCGGATGCCGCCGTTGAAGAGGCAGACGTCGATGCTTTTGTCGGGCATGGCTTCGACGTCTTTGTATTTGGTGTCGAGGGCGACGGGCCAGAAGACGAGGGTGGCGGCGGCGATGACGTCGAGGATTTTTTCGTCGAGGTCGAGCATTGCGATTTCGCAGCCGCCGCAGCTGGCTGCCCAGTACAAGGCGACGGTGAGTTTAGAAGGGTTGGGTGTGGAAGGTGTTGTGCTCATAGGTGATCGGTGGTGGTGCTATGGTCCCTTATCCCCCAGGAGAGATGCATAGGAGCGGATATGGTTGCTGTGGTCTTTGGTAATGAAGAGGAGCTATATTGGTTTAACTGTACCTGGCGGGGGTGGTACAATGGTTTGATTATCAAAGATTTGTCTGAGAAATCTTCATTAAGAAACAAGAGATATGATGTTGGTGAGGTTGTTGGACGATGCGGATGGATAAGTATAATGTGTTCACCCTTGGTTTGGTGGGAGGTGTGATGCTGTTTTTCTTGGGGATGGCTGCGAATATTGTGTTGGGGCCGGCGTCCGATTCTTTTATCTTGCCGCGGCAGGTGTCTGCGGTGTTGAAGTTGACTGGGATGGGTATTGTGTGTATCTCGATGATTGTGGGGGCGGTGTTCGTGGATCGGATTGAGAAGGATTCGCGGTATCTCATCGTTATCTTTGGGGTGGTGCTGCTGTTGGTGAACTTGTTGATGATGTCGTATACGAAGTGGTACTAGGAGGATAGAGACCATGAAGCTTGGCTTAAAGGAGCTGGTGATGCTGGGGTTCTCGGTGGGGATTGGGCTGTTGTTCTTCGGTGCGATTGTCAGTAATGTGTTTCCGAGTTCGGAGACGAGTCTTGTTTCCTATAAAGCGTCTGCGTCGATCAAGCTGATCGGGATTGGTGGGGTGATTTGTACCATGCTGGTCGCTGGGATCCGTCTGGATGGGGTGGATAAGAACCTGAAGGTCCTGTTGTTGATCCTTGGGTTGGTGATGCTGGTGGTGTACACGGTCGGTTCGACGTCCCTGGAGTGGAATCTTCCGTCACTGAATGGTGGTACTCAGAATTCGAGTGGGTACAGCACGCGTCCGACGGGGTACGGCACCCCTGGGTTTGAGGCTTGGATGATGTTGGGTGCGCTCGCGGTCGTCGTCCTGGTGTTGATGGCTCGGCGGCGTCGCAGGTTATGAGCGTGGAGACCCCCGCGAACAATGGTCCTTCGCTTGGGTTGCTGTTGATCGCGAGTTTCTGGTTCCTGATCGGCTCTTTCGCTCTTGTCTTATTCTTTATACTCGTGCATTCTTATCCTGGGATCATGAGGGATCCTCTGTGGATGGTGCTCGGGCTGGGCGTCAGTCTTGGTTTTCTCTTCGAAGGATGGGGGTTGGTCTTGGCCCGGTCGTGGGCTATCCTGGCCGGGTTCATCCTCGCAGCGCTTCTTGGGGCCTTTAGTTTCATCATTTTTTGGGCCATGGTTTCCTCATTCATCTCTAATGGGTACATCGGGCAGCCGCTGCTGATAGTCCTGCCGATTCTCTCTTTGCCGTTTCTCTGTGTGGGCATGGTCTTTTACTTAATTTGGGTCGAATTCAATCACCCGGAATCCCTCTTCCCTAATCCTTGACGTTTCTTGGAAGGTAACTTATTTGAGAGACTCGGTGATTCTTCGGAGGAGCAGGCCATGAAGAACGCGTTCATTTACCATGAGGATTTCAATAAGTATGACCTCGGCACGGATCATCCGCTCATCGGTGATAAGCCGCGCAACGCACGAGACTACCTCAAGACAAACGGACTGCTCTCCCACTTCGACGTTCTCACACCTACGGCGTGCTCGTACGATGACTTGCTCCGTGCCCATACGCCCGAGTACCTCAAGCACGTCCAGTACCTCAGCGAGCACGGCGGCTGGCTCTCACCCGATACGCCCGCTCCAAAAGGCATCTTCGAAATTGCGAGCCTCGCCACCGGCGGCAGCATGCTTGCCGCAGAGAAGCTCTTCGACGGCTACCATCTCAGCATTAACCCTTTGGGTGGCTTCCATCATGCCTGCCGTGCGAGTTCCTCTGGTTTTTGTTTCTTCAACGACATCGCGGTCGCCATCGAACATATTCGCCATGCTAAACACATCAAACGGTTCCTCATCATCGACCTCGACGTCCACCACGGTAACGGCACCCAGGACATCTATTACGAAGACCCTACGGTCCTCAACATCAGTATGCACCAGGACGGCCGCACCTTATACCCAGGTACCGGGGATGTGGACGCTATCGGCCGCGGACCCGGTGAAGGCTTCACCGTCAACCTCCCACTCCCACCTGGCACCGGCACCGCCAGCTATCTCAAAGCCTTCTATGAGATCATCCCACCTTTGGTCATGCAGTTCTCACCTGAGGTTATCATTTATCAGTCCGGCGTCGATACGCATCATGCTGACCCGCTCGCCGACCTCAATCTTCCCCTGCAGATCTACTATACACTGGCTTCTCAGGTCGTCAAACTCTCCGCAGAAACATGCAACAGACTTGCGGTGTTGTTCGGGGGTGGCTACAACAGCGAGTCGTGTATCCAGGCGTATGGCAATATCGTCAGCGGGCTGCTGGGTGCGAAACAGTGTGCCAGCGAACCAGAGCCAATCGATGCGGATCCTGGTGCTGTTGAGACGATGCTTGCGGACCTTAAGATGCGTCTTGCGGATTACTGGGAAGTGTAGGATTCACTGCTTAGGGCTCTTCTTTGACGGTTTCAAAAAAGGCATAGGTCAGGATCCGGTCGATGCCTTTAAAGAATCCAGAAATCCTCATTGAATATTCACAAGTTTAAATGAGTCCAGACATATATTTATAAAGCTCTTGGATACTTACGATATAAGGGGGATTCCCAAACAGAAGTCGGCGTCGTCCAATGTTAGATCTCTAAGAGGAGCGCCAATATCGGTATCTTACCATTTGAGGTCACAGTCATGAAACATAACACGTACACCAAAATAGCGGTGTTCACCACTGCCATCCTTTTCATGATGACATCTTTCAACTCCGCAGCCTTCCCGAAGAACCAAGGGACACTGACGCCACCCCGGCCCAGCGACATCAAAGAAGGCCATTTCCTCTATTCTCCCATCTATGGCACCACCACGTACCTCATCAATGAAACCGGGGTCGTCAACCACACCTGGCCAAGTGCGTATAACCCCAACATCGATTCCTACATGCTTACCAATGGCACGATCCTCTATGCGATCGCGTACGGCAATGGCGGGTTCCAAAAAATAGCGTGGGATGGCACCATCCAATGGGAGTACCACTATACACGAGATGGAAGCTACGCCAGCCACGACGTCGTACCACTCCCCAACGGCGATGTCATCATGATTATGCAAGAAGTCAAATCACGGGCTCAGGCTATCCAGGCAGGACGAAACCCTGGAACAGCCGGCTCGGCTTTCTATTCTGACTTCCTCATCGAAGTCAATAAAACCGGACCAACCAGCGGCGCAATCGTCTGGGAATGGCATATCTGGGACCACCTCATCCAAGACTACGATGCGACGAAAGACAACTATGGCGTCGTTGGCGACCACCCGGAACTCATCGACGTCAATTTCGGCGAAGATTTCACCGGCGACTGGATCCATATGAACTCCGTGGACTACAACCCCGCCTACGACCAGATCCTCGTGAGCGCCCATAACTTCAACGAAGTCTGGATCATCGACCACAGCACCTCTACAGAACAGGCGGCAGGCCATGACGGAGGACAGTACGGACAAGGCGGTGACCTCCTCTACCGATGGGGCAATCCCCAGGCGTACGACAGAGGAAACGACAGTAATAAGATACTGCACTTCCAACACCAAGTCACCTGGATCAAACCCGGCCTGCCCGGCGAAGGCGACATCCTCGTCTTCAGCAACGGCAACAACCGACCAGGCGGCCCCGCATCCACCGTCGACGAATTCATCCCATCAGTCGACTCAACCGGTCACTATTACCTCCCACCAGGAGGAACCTATGGACCCGACAACCTGACCTGGCAGTACCGCCTGCCGGACAACTTATACTCCAACATCTGGAGCGGCGCCCAACGCATGCTCAATGGAAACACCATCGCTTGCTCCGGCACCGCGGGAACCTTCATCGAAGTCACACCGGAAAAACAAGTCGTCTGGACCTACGTCAACCCCCGCCCCTACACAGCATGCCCGGTCTACAGAATCCAATACATTCCACCTGTTCTACCAACGCCAAAACCAAAGCTCTACACCATCGGCCGTCTCGTCTGGTCCAACGTCGTATCAGGCGCAACCGTCACAGGAAGCTTCCAATTGCAGAACTATGGTGATCCCACTTCAACACTCAACTGGACTGTCAACACCTCTTCCCTGTCCTGGGGGACATGGACAGCCACACCAAGATCAGGACGCAACCTCACTCCCACAGACGGACCCGTGACCATCAACGTCACCTGCATCGCTCCCAAGGACAAGAACAAACAGTTCCGAGGCTCACTGCATGTCATAGATTTGAATAATGCATCAGACTCCAGCTCAGTATCCATCATCCTCGACACACCATACATGCCACCCCATCCCTTCCCACGACTCTGGCAATGGATTGCCCTTCTCCACGAGGCATGGCAAGAGTTCAGACACCATCCACTCATAGACCGACTGCTCATCCCTCCTAAAAGATAAGAAAAAAACAGAGGCGATAAACGGACTCCTCGGGAACCACTGCCTCGATTCCGAAGGAAACGGGACCTAGTAAGTAGCAACTAGGTTTTTCAGAAACCCTACAAACGACTATTTAAGACCCCAATTATCCAAATCTTTATGAACCAACCCAAAATACCCCATACCAGATAAGACACGAACGATGGGAGAATCACAACAGGATTCCCTGTTCTCGAGGTGTTTTCACAATGCCAAGCCAACAAACTGCCATGATGCAAACCACGAACAAGAACAAGAAAACCACGATGAAAAGCATCGACGGCAACACCGCCGCCGCCCACATCGCCTACGCCTTCAGCGACGTCGCCGCCATCTACCCCATCACCCCCAGTTCACCTATGGGCGAAGAAGTCGACGCCTGGGCAGCCCACGGACGCAAAAACCTCTTCAACCAAGTCCTCAAAGTCCAAGAACTCCAATCCGAAGGAGGCGCCGCCGGCGCCGTCCACGGCGCCCTCAGCGCAGGCGCCTGCGCCACTACCTTCACCGCCTCCCAAGGCCTCCTCCTCATGATCCCCAACATGTACAAGATCTCCGGGGAGCTCATGCCTTGCGTATTCCACGTCAGCGCCCGCGCCCTCGCCGGCCAAGCACTCAGTATCTTCGGCGACCACCAAGACATCAACGCCGCACGCGCTACCGGCTTCGCCTTCCTAGCCAGTAACGCCGTCCAAGAAGTCATGGACCTCGCACTCGTCGCCCACCTCGCCACCCTACGCTCCAGCATACCATTCCTCCACTTCTTCGACGGATTCCGCACCAGCCACGAAGTCCAAAAAATCGAAATGATCGACTACGACGACATCACCGGACTCGTCGACTGGGACGCCATCACACGCCACCGCGCCAGAGCCCTCAACCCCGACCACCCCCACCAACGCGGCACCGCACAAAACCCCGACATCTACTTCCAAGTCACCGAAGCCGCCAACCTCTACCACCAAAAAATCCCCCAAATCGTCCAAGAAGAAATGGACAAAGTCGCCCAACTCACCGGACGACACTACCACCTCTTCGACTACATCGGCGCACCCGACGCAGACCGCGTCCTCGTCATGATGTGCTCCGGTGCCGAAGCCGCCGAAGAAACCGTCAACTACCTCACCCGACAAGGAGAAAAAATCGGCCTCCTCAAAGTACGACTCTACCGACCCTTCAGCGCCGACCACTTCATTGCCGCCCTACCCAAAACCACCAAACGCATCGCCGTCCTCGACAGAACCAAAGAAAGCCTCGCCTACGGCGAACCCCTCTACCTCGACGTCTGCAGCGTCCTACAAAACAAAAAACTCCCCATTGACGTCTACGGCGGACGCTACGGCCTCGGCTCTAAGGACTTCAACCCCACCATGGCCAAAGCCGTCTACGACAACCTCAAACAACCACAACCCAAAAGCCATTTCACCGTCGGCATCACTGACGACGTCAGCCACACCTCACTACCACTAGGTGAACCCATCCACCCAGCCCCCAAGGACGTCATCCGCTGCAAGTTCTGGGGTATGGGCAGTGACGGCACCGTCGGCGCCAATAAAGACGCCATCAAGATCATCGGCGACAACACCCCCCTCAACGTCCAAGGTTACTTCGCCTACGACAGCAAAAAATCCGGCGGGGTCACCATCTCCCACCTCCGATTCGGCAAATCACCCATCCACTCCAGCTACTTCATCGACCAACCCGACTACGTCGCCTGCCACCAACCCTCCTACGTCACCCGCTACGACATCCTCGAAGGTATCCGCGACGGCGGCACCTTCGTCCTCAACTGCCCCTGGACCACACAAGCCGATCTGGACGCCAACCTCCCCAACGACATGCGCCGCACCATCGCAACCAAACACCTCAAGTTCTACACCATCGACGCCGTCAAAATCGCAGAACAAGTCGGCCTCGGCGGCCGCATCAACATGGTCATGCAAACCGTCTTCTTCCAACAAGCCAACGTCCTCCCCATCGACGACGCCATTAGACTCCTCAAAAACGCCATAGAAAAAACCTACGGCAAAAAAGGAGAAAACATCGTCAAAAGCAACTGGGCGGCTGTCGACCAAAGCCTCAGCGGCATCCACGAAGTCCACGCCCCTGCCTCCTGGACACAACTCACAGCAGACAAGCCACTGAAACTCGACGCCCCCGACTTCATCAACGACGTCATGTGCCCCATGAACGCCATGAAAGGAGACACACTGCCCGTCAGCGCCTTCACCCCCGGCGGCCTCTTCCCCCAAGGAACCTCCCAATACGAGAAACGCGCCGTCGCCATCACCGTCCCCGAATGGCAAATGGACAACTGCATCCAATGCAACTTCTGCTCCTACGTCTGCCCCCACGCCACCATCCGACCCGTCCTCCTCACCGACGACGACATGAAAAAAGCACCGGCAGGCTTCACCGCCAAGAAAGCCCAAGGCAAAGAAGCCGAAGGCAAATACTTCCGCATGCAAGTCTACCCCGAGGACTGCATGGGCTGCGGCAACTGCGCTGACATCTGCCCCGGCAAACCAAAAGCCCTCGTCATGAAACCACTCGACACCCAGAAAGACACCCAGACCACGTACCTCAAGTACACGCAGAGCCTGCCTCAACGTCCCTCCGGCTTCGACCGCACCACCCTCAAAGGCAGCCAGTTCGAACAGCCACTCCTCGAATTCTCAGGCGCCTGCGCCGGCTGCGGCGAGACACCGTACATCAAGCTGATCACCCAGCTCTACGGCGACCGGATGATGGTCGCCAACGCAACCGGCTGCACCTCGATCTGGGGCGGCTCCGCACCCTGCGTCCCCTACACCATGGACCGCAACGGCCACGGGCCCGCGTGGGCGAACAGCCTCTTTGAGGACAACGCCGAGTACGGGTTTGGAATGGCGCTCGCCACCCAGCAGCGCCGTGATAAACTCGCCGACCTCGTCACCCAAGCCTCCGCCAAGGCTTCCGGCGAGCTCAAAGACGCCTTCACCGGCTGGCTGCAGAACATCAACGACGGCGATAAATCCCGGGAACATGGCGATAAAATTAAAGAACTCCTAGAGAAGAACCATACTGACCCGCTCCTCTCACAGATCTGGGACGCCCGCGACATGCTCACCAAGAAATCCATCTGGTGCATCGGTGGAGACGGCTGGGCGTACGACATCGGCTACGGCGGCCTCGATCACGTCCTGGCGATGAACCAAGACATCAACATCTTCGTCCTCGACACCGAGCTATATTCCAACACCGGCGGACAATCCTCCAAGGCGACTCCTATTGGATCCATCGTCAAGTTCGCCGAATCCGGCAAGAAGACGATTAAGAAAGACCTTGGCCTCATGGCGATCTCCTACGGCTATATCTACGTCGCGGCCATCGCGATGGGCGCGAACCGCAACCAGACCCTGAAAGCAATCAAGGAAGCTGAATCCTTCCCCGGGCCTTCGCTCATCATCGCCTACGCCCCCTGCATCAACCACGGCATCAAGGCCGGTATGGGGAAGACCCAAGAGGAGGAGAAACGTGCCGTGGACTGCGGCTACTGGCTGTTGTATCGCTACGACCCCCGGCTCGTCAAGGAAGGCAAGAACCCGTTCCAACTTGACTCCAAAGAACCGACGGCAGACCTGAAAGACTTCCTCATGGGTGAAGTCCGTTACGCAGCGCTGACCCAGTCTTTCCCCGAGGAAGCAAAGCGTCTTCACGACCTGCTGGCTTCGACGCTGCAGACACGGTTCAAAATGTACAAGGCGATGGCGGGAAGCGCATAGCGGTCTCGCCCTCTATTTTTCTTTCATCTTTTTTAAGAACCAGATATGATTGTTCGATACTATTAAATAGTGTACGGCCATGTCAGGCCATCGAATTCAAGAACTTATATCCAACGAAATATTAGGAGGGAAGTTGGATGAATGGAACGACTTTAGATAAAATATTCAAGCCTAAGAGCATCGCCGTCATCGGCGCAAGTGAGACCCCCGGGACTGCAGGATACCGTGTTTTTCGCAACCTCATTGGCTCAGGGTACAACGGCGTCGTCTACCCCGTCAACCCGAAACGTGAGAGCGTCCAGGGCGTCCAGGCCTACCCGTCGATTAACGATGTTCCTAAGGTCGTGGATCTCGCAATCATCGCTACCCCAGCAGTTATCGTTGTTGATATCGTCGAACAGTGCGGGAAGCGTGGGGTTCAGGGTATTTTGATTATTTCCGCTGGATTTAAAGAAATCGGTCCCGAGGGTGTTGCCCGTGAGCAGCAGCTCCTGGAACTCAAGAAGAAGTACAATTTACGGATTGTCGGGCCGAACTGCGTCGGTTTCATCATGCCATATCTTAACCTGAATGCGACGTTCGCCGGCTCGATGCCGTTGCAAGGTTCAATTGCGCTATTGTCTCAGAGTGGCGCTATTTGTGGTGCGATCCTGGACTGGGCGGCGGCTGCGAACGTCGGCTTTAGCTCATTCGTCTCCGTCGGTTCGATGCTTGATGTCGATTTCGGCGACCTCATTGATTATTTCGGGATGGACATACATACAAGGAGTATTGTCCTGTATGTGGAGTCGATAACTGACGCCCGGCAGTTCATGAGCAGCACGAAGGCATTCGCCCGTGCCAAGCCGATTATTGTCATCAAATCCGGTCGGTTCAAGGAAGGCGCGAAGGCTGCCGCTTCTCATACCGGGGCGATGGCGGGTGAGGATGCCGTGTATGATGCCGCGTTCCGACGCAGTGGTGTCGTCCGTGTGAAGAACATCATGGACCTCTTCGACTGCGCCGCGATCCTCGCGAAACAGACTCGGCCGATGGGTGCGAACATTGCGGTGGTCACGAATGCTGGTGGCCCGGGTGTCCTGGCGACCGATTCTATCGTTGAACACGGTGGGAAGCTGGCGACGCTGGCGCCGGAGACGATTGAGAAGCTGAACAAGGTGCTGCCGTCGCATTGGAGTCATGGCAACCCGGTGGATATCATCGGGGATGGCGATGATGAGCGGTACCAACAGGCGATTGACATCTGCCTTGAGGATAAGAACATCGATGGATTACTTGTGATTTGTGTGCCGCAGGTCATGGCGGATCCCAACAAGCTTGCGGAGAAGCTCATTGACATCTCGCGGCGGACGACGAAGCCTATTTTGACGACGTTGATTGGTGAGGCTAGCGTGTATCATGCGCGTGAGACCTTGAATCGCAACAACGTCCCCTCGTACCCCAGTCCTGATGAGGCGGTCGAGGCGTACATGTATCTGTATCATTATGAGCGGCATCTCTCTCAGCTGTATGAGACGCCGGAGGAGCTCAACATCCGCACCACGGCGCATAAGGAGATTTTACAGCGGATTCTCAAGACGGCGATGAAGGACAATCGCTTGATTCTCAATGAGAGTGAGGCGAAGACGTTCCTGGAGATTTATGGGATTCCGACGACGAAGCCGATTATCGCGGAGTCTGCCGAAAAAGCGGTGCAGGCCGCGGAGAAGATCGGGTATCCAGTGGTTATGAAAATCCTGTCGCCGCAGATTACGCATAAGACGGATGTCGGTGGCGTCGTCATCGACCTTCATTCGGGCGCTGAGGTGAAGGATGCATTCCAGAAGATGGTTGCGACTGCCAAACAGAAGGTCCCTGAGGCGGAGATCATTGGTGTGACGATTCAACGGCAGATCAAGAACTTCAAGTACGAGTTGATTCTGGGGTCCAAGAAGGATCCGATCTTCGGATCGGTGATTCTGTTCGGCCTGGGTGGCATTTACACGGAATTGTTCAAGGACCGGGCGATTGGGTTCCCGCCGCTCAACCAGGTGCTCGCAGAGCGAATTATAGAAAAGACGAAAGCCTATGACCTATTGAAAGGCTTCCGCGGCATTCCTCCAGTGGACATGCGCAAGGTGGATGAGATCATGGTGAAATTCTCACAGATGATCATTGACCATCCTGAGATTAAGGAGGTCGACATCAACCCGCTTCTCCCAGAGGGTAGCGATCTGATTGCGGTCGACGCGCGCATCGTGTTGGACCCAGAGCCGGAGAAGCATCCGCATCTCATCATCAGCCCGTATCCGACGAAATACATGAAGACCGTGACACTTAAGGACGGTAAAAAGGTCATGCTTCGGCCGATAAAGCCCGAGGACGAGCTGATGTGGCTGGAAATGTTCCAAAGTTTCTCGGAGGAGACGGTCCGGTTCCGGTTCTTCCGCATCATCAAGGACACGCCTCATGAGGTCCGCACGCGGTTCTGCAACATCGACTATGACCGTGAGATGGCGATCGTCGGTGAAGTCACGGAGGACGGCAAGCACAAGCTCCTTGGGGTCACCCGGTTGATTTCCGATCCGGTGAAGCCTGAGGAGGCGGAGTTCGCGCTCGTCGTCACCGACCAGTACCAAAGGCTGGGGCTTGGCTCGGAGTTCATCGACTACACCTTCGCGATAGCCCGGGACAAGGGTATCCGGCGGATGACTGGCGTGGTCCTCAAGGACAACTACCCGATGATTGCGATATGCCGTGAGAAAGGCTTCAAGTTCTCGGAAGGCGACCCTGGTGAGTACAAGATCGAGTACGATCTGAACGCGGAGTTCGCCGGCGAGACGCTGGAGAGCGGTGCGAAGCTCCAGGGTGGAGCGACGAACGGGGTAAAAAAAAAGCCGGTCAAAAAGCCGGTGAGCGTTGAACCCTTATGAGAAGGGGTCCGAGCCGTCGTACGTTTCCAAGACATTGACCCAGATAATCGGGATGTCGGTGGGGACGACCTTTTTCTTCTTTTCCTGTGTCATATCTATTCCTCACGCAGGCTCTGGGCGAGGGTGCGGGCGCGGGTCCCGACCACGAAGGATTTCATAATGGATTCGATCTCTAGGGCTTCCGTCTTGCTTGCTACCTGGCCAACGATCATCATGTCTCATCACACCTCACCCTCTCCTTTGTCTGTTTTGCTTATAACGTGTTGTTGTACACCCCGTGCCAAGGTACTCGACAGTTGTTACCCGACCCCGATGTTGTCGACTGGTTTAATATAACGCTCTGGCGTTGTCCACGGCAGATAGCAACTATGTCCAGCAAGGCGTTGGTTTCCGGGTTGCTGCTCCTGTCTGCTCTCATCTGGGGTGGCTCCTTCATCGTTGTCAAAGCCGCGACGGAGACACTGGACCCCTTGTATCTGGGTGCTGTCCGTTTCCTGGTCGCCACACCCATTATGGTCCTCATTTTGTTCGCGACCAATTCGCAGGTGAGGCTGCCTCGGAAGGAATGGCCGTGGATTGTCGTGCTGGGATTGACAGGTGTGACGTTTCTGTACGTGTTGCAGTATATCGGGATTGCGATGACCAATGCGTCGACCTCCTCCTTGTTGACGGACATGGATGTGTTGTTCATCGCGGTGTTCTCTATCCTGTTCCTTCGTGAGCCTATGACGCGTTTCCGCGTGGTCGGCATCCTCCTCTCTTTCGCAGGAGTGGTCGTTGTCGTGCTTGCGAACCTGGATTTCTCCTCGGTGTCCGTGTCAGAGCAGTTCCTTTTCGGTAGTCTGCTCGTGATCTCTTCTTCCTTGTGTTGGGGGGTTTTTTCCATCGTCGGGAAACGCCTGATGCAGACTTACAGTGAGATTACTATCACGACCTACGCTTTTCTCATCGGTACCGTTTGTTATCTTCCGTTGGTGGGCGGAAGCCTTGTCTCGTCATTGCAGAAAACGACGCTGCCTGGATGGGCGGCGATTCTGTATCTCGCTATTGTGAGTACGATCATCGCGTATCTCGCATGGTATTATGCGTTGAAGCGGGTGGATGCCAGTCAGGCGGCGGTCTATCTCAGCTTCATTCCCCTGACGACGATTGTTATAGCAATCCTTCTTGGAGAGCGGATGACGGTGCCGTTCTTCGCTGGGGCAGGCTTAATAATCTATGGTGTATACCTCACGCAGCGGCATTAGCCCTACTGTTGAGTGAATCCATCATGTTCTGCGTTGAATGCGGCACTGAAGGCCCCATCTATAAAAACGGCGTCTGTCTCGCCTGCTATCTTAAAAGCACCCGGTTCTCCAAAGGACCCTCTATCCTGGATATCACCACCTGCCCCCGCTGTGATGCGTACAAATATAAGAACACGTGGATCCAAGAGCCGTTCAATGAGGCGTTGCAACGCCACCTGAAGGCTGCGTACACTGTAGACCCGGAGCTTACTGACCCTCAGTTCAAGGCAGACTGCAAGGAACAGGACCGCATGCTCTCCTGCCTCATCTCCGTCTCCGGAAAAGTCAGCGGGCAGCCCGTCGTCGAACAACATCCACTGACAGTCCGTCTCAGGAAGATCACTTGCGACGTCTGCTCCCGTGAAGCCGGGGGGTATTATGAGGCGATCCTGCAGATCCGCGCAGACCAACGTACTTTCCCTCCTGAAGAGCTTGAACGCCTGGAGACCCAGGTCACCACCCAAGTCAACAACGCCCAGAAAGACAAACGCAGCGTCTATATCACCGACTATGAGATCAAACGGGAAGGACTTGATTTCTTCCTCAGTGATAAAGGCGTGGCACAAGCCATCGCCCGACGCCTCCAAGACCAGTATGGCGGCGAGTTCAAATCATCCGCCTCCAACGTCGGCATGAAAGACAGCCGGCAGCTCTACCGCATCACGTTTCTCGTGCGGCTCCCACGCTATCAGACCGGTGATTTCATCCTCTATCAACGCAGTCCCATGTGCGTGCGCAGCATCCGGGGTACGAAGGCGCGCCTGCAGAGTCTTGCCACATGGGAAGATGTCACGGTCGATGCCAAATCCCTGCAACAGGCGTCACCCATTACTGATTCTGTGAGGAAAAAGGAGATGATCGTGGTCAGTCAGACGTCTTCCGAGGTCCAGCTGATGGACCCGGACTCCTATAAGATTACAACAATCCCCAAGCCGAAGAAACATACCTTTTCCAAGGAGAAAACCACAGTCGTTCGTATCAACGACTTGGATTACCTGCTCCCCGAGAAAGACTAGTATGCGTGTCGCGGTGAGGTTTGCGTATGACGGTCGTGGGTTCTCAGGGTATGCACGGCAGCCTAACCGCAGGACTGTGGAAGGTGATCTGCTTCAACTCCTTTCTGACTGGGGGGCGATACAGAGTCTGGAGGAAGCACGGTTCCGGGCGGGGAGTCGGACGGACCGCGGCGTCTCCGCATTAGGTAACGTCGTGGCGTTTTCTACAAGAATGTCTGTCGATGATCTTCGCAGCCGGATGCCGGGGGCGGTCCCCGGGATTGTTGTCTATGGTGTTCGTGAGGTGGAGGAGTCGTTCTATCCGCGGTATGCGATGCAGCGGCAGTATCGCTACTATCTTAGAACCGAGGGATTGGACTGTGATACGATTCGGGATGCTGCCTGTGTGTTCCTGGGAGAGCATGATTTTCGGAATTTCGCGAAGGTTGAAGAAGGGAAGGATCCAGTCCGGTGTCTGGATACGTTGACGCTTTCAGAGTCAGGGCGGTTCTTGGTGTTGGATTTTGTGGCGCAGACGTTCTTGTGGCATCAGGTGCGTCGGATGGTGGCGGGGTTGATTCGGGTGGGGTTTGGGAAGCTGACGAAGGATGATCTTGTGGGAGCGTTGGTGCATCCGGAGGTGCGTGTGGATTTTGGGTTGGCGCCGGCGGAGCCGTTGATCCTGCGGGAGGTCGTGTATCCGTTCATGTTTGAGACCTTGCCTGGCTCCGGGGAGATGTTGGCGCGGTTGGAAAAAGAGATTATCAGTAGATTATAGAAAAGTGTTTGTTGGTGGTAGCCTTCGCTATGCTAAAACGCGTTTTGTCTGAGGGAATGGTTCTTCGTAGGAGGAGAGTAGGTCGTTCATGGTGAGATAGGAGAGGTCGAGTTCTTTTTTCTTCGTCCAGGTCTCCGCCAGGGGTGTCAGGGTGACTTTTTTGTCGACGATGCCGACCATTTTGTCGGTTTCATTGCGCATGACGGCGTAGACGGCTTCGTAGCCGAGGCGGCTGGCGAGGAAGCGGTCGAAGGCGGTGGGGTTGCCGCCGCGTTGGATGTGGCCCAGTATGCTGACTTTGACTTCCCAGTCGCTGTATTTTTCGATGTGGGCTTTGACGGCTGCGGCTCCTCCGGTGCGTTCGCCTTCGGCGACGACGATGATGCTGCTTTGTTTGCCTCGGCTGCGTCCGAGGTTGAGTCGTGCCCAGATTTTGCTGAGGTCGACGGGTGATTCGGGGAGGACGATTTCTTCGGCGCCGCCGCCGACGCCTGTGTAGAGGGCGATGTAGCCGCTGGTGTGTCCCATGACTTCGATGATGAAGAGGCGGCTGTGGCTGGTGGCGGTGTCGCGTATCTTGTCGATGGCGTCTAGGGCTGTGTTGACTGCGGTGTCGAAGCCGATGGTGTAGTCGGTGCCGTAGAGGTCGTTGTCGATGGTGCCGGGGACGCCGATGCCTTGGATGCCGTGTTCGAGGATGAGTTCGTGCAGTCCGTGGAAGCTGCCGTCGCCGCCGATGACGATGAGGCTGGTGATGCCGCGTCTTTTGATAGTGTCGTAGGCTTTTTGTCTGCCTTCGGTGGTGAGGAAGGCGGGGCTTCGGGCGGTTCGGATGACGGTGCCGCCGTTTTTGATGATGTTGCTGACGGAGTGGGGGGTGAGTTGTTCCATGTCGTCGTTGATGAGGCCTTCGTAGCCGCGTTTGACGCCGTAGATGGTGTGGCCGTAGTTGAGGGCGGTTCGGACGGTGGCTCGGAGGGCTGCGTTCATGCCGGGGGCGTCGCCGCCGCTAGAGAGTACGCCGATGGTCTTGGTTTCGATAGTCTCACCACGCTCCTTGATTGGACTTGGAGAGGGTAGCTTCTGGTTGGTTTAAAAGGATTATTGAAAAAGAGGAGGGTGGGTGGTGCGACGGTGCATCCTCACCCGTATTGAAGGGTTCGTTTTTGATAGTTTTGTAACAATAGTAAACTGTTAAATATGTTGTCATGCATTAGCAATCCACGGGGAGTTGAAAAGTATGGTAAAACTGCTACCTATTGTAATGCTAGGTGTTTTAATCGTAAGCGCTTTTGGGGCTTCGGTTACAGCCTCAACCAAGAACCAAGGAAGTACTGGGCGGAATGTCGCCGCCATAAGCCCGTATGTAGATGAGCTGGATCAGTCGATGACCGATTATGATGGGACGCTGCCGTTGGGGTATGCGAATCTCGGGTCGTGGGTTAACCTCTCCATCGCCCAGTCGTTCATCCCGCAAAAGGAGGTGCTGACGAGAGTCCAGTTCTTCATGGGTCGGAATGCGTCGACCGTGTCGCCGTGTGTGCTTGCGGTGCGTGAGAATCTGACGGGTGCGAATCTTGCGATGATTTCCCTTGATCCTGCTGCGTTTCCGCTTGTGAATGGGAGTCCGACGGAGGAGCAGCTCGCCTGGGTCACTTTCAATTTCAGTGATATCTGGGTGACGCCTGGGCAAACCTACTATATGGTCGTCTATACGACGTTTGCCGTCAATAACTTTTATTGGGTTTCTGGGAACGGCTCGAACATGTACTTGAACGGGACCGTGTACCTCTCCACCGACAATGGCGTGACCTGGTCTGAGTTTACGAACGCAGACGGGTGTTTCAAGACGTATGGGCTCCGGGAGGCCTTTTTGAGTATCACTCCGAAAGGTGGTTTGTTCGGGGCCTCATTTACCGTGAAAAACATTGGGAATGTGACGGCGTGGGACGTCTCGATGAATGTCTCCGTGAATGGCGGTATCTTTGGTCTGATTCATTCGCAACACCTTATAGAGGTCCAAGAGCTTGCGCCGAATGCAGAGGCACAGGTGATGACGGGAACCTTGTTTGGCCTCGGTTCCATCACGATGTCCTTGACGGTGCAGGGAGCCAACGTACGAGAGATGTCGAAAGAAGTAACCGCAAAGATTTTCCTCATCTACATTAAAATCTAGGACAACCTCCTCTTTTTTTTATTTTTTCTTCTTTTCAATAAGAGAGAATGTCAAAGAAAGCTATCTCCTTTAGAATCTTGGGCGTAAAAAATACTCGTAAATCATGATCTGACGCGGTTTTCGCATCCTCGCAAATCTTTATTATGCGACCGTGGATTGACGGTGGCTTGAGTGCAGGGGTAGCCAAGCTCGGTCAACGGCGACAGACTCAAGATCTGTTCCTGCAGAGGTTCGGGGGTTCAAATCCCTTCCCCTGCACTTTTTTCTTATTTTTACAGGAGAAATTTGTCATAGGACTAAAAAATGATTTGAACTTTTAGATACTGGTAAAGTAATAGATAAATCAATTGGGAGGTTCATGGTTTTACCTTTTTCTTTTTGTATAAATAGGCTAATGCACTTGTCACCCAAGAAATTATCAATCCAATTCCAACTCCCTTAAAGTATATGTTTCCTGTAAGATATGACACTGACATGAATATTACACTCAGAACTAACTCGAATACTATGAGTGTCATATCCAACCGTCTCAAAATTCTATCTCTGAATCCTATTTCATTATCCATCATTTTCCTTCCCCCTTAGAATATCTCTTTTTTGTCTGATTATTCTCATTATTGCTGTTATGATTATTGCATAGAGCAACGTATTTGATATGTGCATTGTCCATCTATATTTCATACAATTACCTACAATTTCAAAACAACTGACTACATATAAGTCCGCTCTTTTTTAGATTTGACAGGAGTAATTATTATCCTTCATTCATAATATAGCCGGTAAACTGGGGTTCAAATCCCTTCCCCTACACTTTTATTACTTTACCTCAATAATGAAAATCAAAAAAGGGAGAAGGTTGTAACTATCTACTTCGCGCGTTTGGAGGACTTTTTTGCACTCGAGTTTAAAGCGACTGCCGCCCTGATGAGTTCCTTGAACGCCGAAGCGTCCACTTCCTCGCCTTCGTGGATGTCGATTGCGCGGCGTGCGTTTCCGTCGAGACTCGAGTTGAAGAGACGGGCCGGATCCTTTAGAGACGCGCCCTTGAAGAACGTGAACTTCACGACATTTTTGTAGGATTCACCCGTGCAGATGATGCCGTCGTGCGACCAAATCGGAGTCCCCATCCACTTCCATTCTTCGACGACGTCGGGGTCGGCCTCCTTGATGAGCTTGCGCATCCTGCTCAGGGTCTTTCCCCTCCAGTCCCCGAGCTCAGCGATTCTTTTCGTAATGAGCTCTGATGCCGACTCGCCTTGGCTCGCCATAACATCACCAAAATAGATAGTATTTACCACATATAAAGTATTTAGGTGGTTGGCAGAACTAGTGTAAAGGTCCGTTACTTGATAACTAATTTTTTTTTAATCAGGGATTTGATGATATTGATATACCTTATTAGAGCACCATCATAATCGTCATCAAACACCTAAGCTCGCGGTAACACCAGTGTCATGATAACGAAAATCACCCGAATCCCCTAAACATTTATACGATAGAACCAGATATTTTTACCGCAAGGGGGAACATCATCTTGGCCCAGACCAAACACCAGCTTCTACTCATTGGCTTCATTACCGTCATTCTCAGCACCACAGCTTTCGCACCCTTGACAACCACACTGAAAGCACACCCGACCAATGAACTGACTTTCGTTTCTAAATCCACTGGCCTCGGCACCCCCATGTGGGATGGAGGCAACACTGAACTGGAACTTGCAGACGTCAACCAAGACGGAAACCCCGATATCCTCACCGTTGGTGACCACGGTAGCCCATACATCAACACCCAGGAACACGGCATCATGACCTACCTCAATAATGGCGATGGTACCTGGACCGTCCACCAGAACGGCGACTTCGGCTATGGCGGCTGCGCCATCGGCGACCTCAACCGCGACGGTCTCCTAGACATCGCCTGGGGTATCCACCACAACTACGGCGACCCCGGCTACGGCGACACGCTCATTGGCGCCGCCCTCGGCGACGGCACCGGCACCAGCTGGACCAGCTGGGCCCAAGGCCTCGGCACCCACGGCGAATCCTACGGGATGTTCAACATCGACTTCGCCGACTTCAACAACGACGGGCTCCTCGACCTCGTCTGCCAATCCTTCGGCTACGGCAACGGGTACCACGTCTACCAGAACAATGGCGACGGCACCTGGACCCACCGTTGGAGCGATGCCGTTGGCAACACCAACAACGACCTCAAATGCTGCGACATCAACGCCGACGGCAACATGGACTTCATCGGCACCAAAGCCGGCACCTACATCTACCTCGGCGACGGCGCCTTCGGCTTCACCCTCTCTCAAACCGGACTCCCCACAAGCACCGCCCTCGACCTGGACCGTGGCGACATCAACAACGACGGCTGCGACGACCTCGTCATCGGCTACGACAACCAAGGCGTCCGCTGCTACCTCTTCGACAAAGCAACAGAATCCTGGACGTCATCATCGACAGGGCTTCCAACCACCGGCGACTACAACGTCCAATGCGGCGACCTCAACAGCGACGGCTACCTCGACATCGTCGGCTACAGCGGGAACACCGGTCACGCCTACCTCGGCGACGGCGGCAACACCTGGACGGCAGACGCCACCTTCACCCTCGGGTCCCCCGGCGATTGCTCCGCGTTACGCATCGACGGTGACTTCGACCATGACGGACGGGAAGACGTCCTTCTCGTCGCCGACCTCGGCACAAGTTACACCTCTTTGAACACGTTAGGTGCCTTTTCGCCCTGGAATGAGCCTACCACGTTGTCCGCCTCAGTCAAAAGCCCCCATGGCGGAGAAACCTTCCAAGGCAACAGCGTTAGGATGATCCGCTGGCTTGCAGCCGTCCCACCCGCACAAGGACCAGCAACCGTCACTCTCCAAGTCTCGGTCAACGGCGCTGGCGGCCCCTGGCGAACACTCACCGACAACCTCCCAGACAACGGTTGCTACCAATGGAACGTGGACAGCAGCACCTCCGCCCACTGCCGCATCAAAGTCACCGTGACAGCCGGGGCATCGAATGTCTCCGCCATCTCCCCAACGGATTTCACCATCGTTGGTGGTTGTATCGCTGACGCCCACGGTCCTTACATTGGTGATCCTAATGAGACGCTTCAGTTCACCGGCTCCGCGGAAGGCGGCACATCTCCCTACTCGTATCATTGGTCGTTTGGAGACGGCGCGACGTCCGTTGAACAAAACCCACACCACGCGTACACCGTTGCTGGGAACTACACCGTCATCCTCACCGTGGTTGATGCCGCTGGAAAGATCGCCAACGACGCCACCTGGGCGTTAATCGGCGCAAACGCAGCACCCACTCCTCCAACCATCGACGGTCCTGCGAAAGCGAAAACAGGGACACCCGTGACGTACTCCTTTGTGTCTACGGACCCTGACGGGGATAATGTGTCGTACTACGTCGACTGGGGAGACAATACCAGCAGCAGCTGGATCGGACCCTATCCTTCAGGTATAGTGCAGAACCTGTCCCATACCTGGACGACTCGCGGCCCGTACACGATCCGGTGCAAAGCCATGGATACCAACGGTGTAGAGAGCGACTGGGGCGAGCTCTCGGTGCGCATGCCGCGCTCCTGGCAACCATCGATTCCGCCCTTCCTGCATTGGCTCCTGGATCACTATCCCCATCTGTTCCCGTTCCTCCATGCGTTCGCCCATCGGTGAATATTCTCGCCTCAGAGCCATTCTCTCCCCCTTCGCCCCCTGTTTTTTTTATGATACGTAGACGATTGTTGCGTTTAAATACCTGCATCAAGAGCGTCTCTTGATTATTGGGTAGCCTTGCTTTGAAAAACCAAGATACCCTCACTGATTTCCTTGTCCGGTCTTTTATGGGAAACAGTTATAAATTCCCTCACCTATAGTCACATGGGGAGCTTCCATGAAGAGAATGCATCTTCACACGTACCTTATCCTCGGTATCCTTACGGTCTGCCTGGCGGCCTCCAGCCTGCCTGCGACCACCATCTTGCCTTCATCTCAGGTAGGAGGCACTGGTTTTGATGACGGCAACGACACCACGCCACCAGTCACCAGCATCATCCTTGAAGGCACCGTGCAAGGCGGCGTCTTCATCAGCAACGTCACCGTCTCCTTCAACGCCACCGACGACCTCTCCGGCGTCAACGCCACCTATTTTAGTTTTAACACCGTCAACTTCTCCCGCTATATCACGCCGATTAATATCTCCGGCGACGGCAACTACACCATCACCTACTACTCCATTGACAACATCGGCAATCAAGAGACCCCGAAGAGCACCACCTTTACCATCATCCTCATCGGCCCGGTCCAGATCAACATCACCGGAGGCATCGGCCCTATCGTCACTATCAAGAACATCGGGACCAAAAACCTGGTCAACATCCCCTTCAGCATCGCCTTGGACAACGGCATCTACCTGTATGGACAGTATCGCAACGGCACCATCTCCATCCTGGCAGGCGAGACCAAGACCGTTCGGTCGTTCGTCATCGGACTAGGCGAGCCGACCATCCTGGTCACCGTCGGATACACCCATGCAACTATGAACGCCTTCGTCTTCGGCTTCCTCGTCGTCAAACTCTAAACCACCCCACACCCTTTTTTTTCTTTCATAAAGTTGATAGCGAACAGTTGCTTAGCACCTTTGTTTATGAAGACACCAGCAACACCACCGAGGATTTCCCCGGCTCGGCTACAGCGCTTCCAGCAGCGTGTCCTCACGTTCTACAAAGAACAGGGTCGGGTACTGCCATGGCGGCAGACCGCGGATCCCTACAAGATCCTCGTCTCGGAGGTGATGCTGCAGCAGACCCAGGTCTCCCGCGTCATCCCCTTTTATGAAAAGTGGATCGAAACCTGGCCGACAGTACAATCGCTTGCACGAGCATCTCGCCCTGAAGTCCTTCGGGCGTGGATGGGCCTGGGATACAACAGACGGGCGGTGAATCTCCATAGGGCGGCAGGCATCATCCAGGTCCGGTTCGTTGGCGATGTCCTTGAGGCGATGCGTCATTTCGAGGAGGTGCCTGGCGTGGGACGGTATACGGCTCAGGCGGTCCGGATCTTTGCGTCCAACGAGGATATTGTGACCGTCGATACTAACATACGGCGGATTTTCCTTGTTGAATTCGCACTCCCCTCGGATACGAAGGAAAGGGTGCTGTGGAATCTTGCGGCGCGGTGTTTGCCAAAAGGTAGGAGTCGCGACTGGCATAATGCGTTAATGGATTTCGGTGCATTACATGAGACAGCGCGGCGGACGAAGATTTCCCCATTGACGCAGCAGTCGAGATTTGAAGGATCAACCCGACAGCTACGGGCGAGAGTCCTTCGATTGTTGCTTGATGCCCCACGAACCATTGGGGAACTCCAACCACTGTTGCGTTGTAATAAGGACACCCTCTCCGAGGTCCTCTCCCGTATGTGCAAGGACGGTATCCTGACTTGCGAGGGAGCGCGGTATGAGGTAGCAAAGGAGTAGATGGGGGATGCTCTGTTTCATCTGCATTTTCACTAGGTTTATAAGGTTGCATCTGTTTTGAGACTAGCGTAAACCTGAGGGGAATTCAGGGATTCCGACGTGTACACAGCGCCGGGTAATGTGAACAATTTCACCTGTGGTGAGGTGGAACTCATGCAGATTCAAAAAATCATAAGTATATTTCTGATAATGATGCTGCTGTCGGTTATTGTCGTAAATACTTACGATGCATCGATGACGAGAACATTGAGCCATGAGTCTGGTCTGACTGGAACTGTTTCCGCGGCAGACTGTCTGGAGGACGGTATGAATGCTCCCGTCATGACCACACGTGAAAACGGTCCGTTCCCCGCTGATGATCCGCTCCCGCTCGACAGTTCTCGTCCGACGTGCATGATTGCGTTTGATGAACCCACGATATACATCACAACTGGTGCCCTCATACGTATTTTCGCGAATTTCACCACAAACGGATTCGGCATCAACTCATCCACGGTGAGAATCAATATCACTGTCCCCGGGACGTCCTACGTGGAAAACAGCAGCATGAACAGCACAAACAATACATTGTGGTACTATGATTGGACCGTTCCTGGCTATGATGGACCGGTGAACATCAGCATCTTCGCAGCAGACAACGCTTCAAACCTGCTGGATCCGTACCCAACCATGGACATCTCCAGGTTCATCGATAACACAGTCCCAAGCTGCATCATTGCCTATAACCAGTCCGCTACCTATCTCACCGAGGGGACCCCACTCAGACTATTCGTCATCTTCACGGACGTCTCATCAGGTATTAATTCGAGCAGTGTGAAAATCAACATCAGCGCAGGTGGCAGCCAACTTATTTTCGATGACTCTCTGATTCAGTCGGACGAGATGCTTTGGTACTATGATTGGGTTATTCCCGCTGACCATGATGGTAACATCACTGTCACTGCCTCCGCTACAGACCACGCCGGCCATCCACTCGACCACGATCAATCTACGGATGTATCGAAAAGCATTGACAACACCGCGCCTTCCTGCACCATCGCCTACAACACAACCGCGACCTACATCTCCTCAGGAACCCCACTCAGAGTCTATGCAAACTTCACGGAAAACGGCTCCGGCATCGACCCCTCAGCCGTCATCATCAACATCACAACGACCGGTGCCACAAGTAATCACAGCATGCAAACCAGCAACAACACCCATTGGTACTACGACTGGACGATTCCTGCAGGCAACGACGGTCCTGTCACCATCAAGGTCTACGCCAAAGACAACGTCAGCCACCTCCTCGCCCCGTACCCGACCCCTGATACCACCAAGATCATCGATAACACCCCACCAATCTGTAATATTGCTTACAACCGCTCTTCGACCTACTTCAAGAGCGGAGATGCCCTCAAGGTCTTTGCGAATTTTACGGAAACCAGCTCTGGGATTCTTGCCTCATCAGTCAAGATACGGATTGATACAGCGGGGAACGGCGACCTGGCGAACACCACAATGACTGCTACGAATTCAACCCACTACTATTACAGTTGGACAGTGCCGGATGGTGCTGACGACAACGGCGTTCTTACCGTTAAGGTGTATGCAAGGGACACCGCGGGGAACGCCCTCACGCCCTATCCAACACCGAGTGCAACGAAGTCCATCGACAATACCGCGCCCTCCTCTAGCGTTGATACCATTACCGGCTACTGGAAGACTACTCCTATAACCCTGACAGGTACAGCCTCGGATAGCCTGAGCGGCGTGAAGAGCGTGACATTGAAATACAGCTATCGCGCCTCGAATGCCACAGGCTGGGGCGGCTGGGTCACGTTCGGCGTAGATACCGCATCGCCTTGGTCCTGGAACTTTATCTTCAGCAACGGTTCGGGACATTATCGATTTTACTCCATTGCCATAGATAATGTGACTAACACCGAGCCTACACCTGTGAGTAACGATACTTACTGTGGGTATGATTCCATGGCGCCCCTCTCTAGTGTCGACGTCATTACTGAGTATTGGTCAGCGAGTGGTCCCCTAAGCCTTACCGCTACTGCCTCCGACGCAATAAGCGGTGTACGGAATGTTACGTTGAACTATCGATTCCGGGCGACTAATGCATCTGGTTGGGGTGATTGGATCAGCTTTGGAGTGGATACATCTACTCCATGGTCCTGGAGTTTCACGTTTAGTAACGGCTCTGGACACTATCAATTCGCGAGTATCGCAACAGATAATGCGACAAACCAGGAATCTCTTGTCGGTTCTGACACCGCATGCGGGTACGACAGTGCCGCACCCTCGTCAGTTGTCCTCGCAATCTCCGGCTACTGGAAATCTAGTACAACGATTTTAACAGCCATCGCATCCGACGCACTTAGCGGCATTAAAAATGTGACCCTGAAGTACAGTTACCGCCCATCAAATGTGACAGGTTGGGGCAATTGGATAACCTACGGTGTGGATACCGCGTCGCCTTGGTCCTGGAACTTCACCTTCAGCAACGGCTCAGGGCAGTATCGATTCTACTCCTATGCCACAGATAATGCAACCAACGCAGAATCCGCACCAGCGGACAACGACACTTACTGCGGCTTTGACATCAACCCGCCATCCTCAAATGTCGATATAATCACAGGTTACTGGAAAACAGATGCTACGACATTGACGGCAACTGCCTTAGATATCCTAAGTGGCCTCAAAAACGTGACCCTAACATACAGCTATCGCGCCTCGAATGCCACAGGCTGGGGCGGCTGGGTCACGTTCGGCGTAGATACCGCATCGCCTTGGTCATGGGACTTCACCTTCAGCAACGGCTCAGGACAGTATCGATTCTACTCCTATGCCACAGATAATGCAACCAACGCAGAATCAGCACCCACAGACAACGACACCACCTGCGGATACGACCCCACTCCTCCCACATCAACCATTGATTCAGTCAACAGCTACTGGCAACACACCACACCCCTCCTCCTTACGGCCACCGCCAACGACACCACCAGCGGCGTCAAAAATGTCTCGTTATATTACTACAATAGTACGGACAATAACTCCTGGTCCAGCCCCTCGCTCTTCGGCACCGACACCACATCACCATGGTCCTGGAGCTTCACCTATCCCGACGGAAACTGCTCCTACCGGTTCTATAGCATCGCAACTGACAACGCCGGAAACATCGAGAACCCGCCCATCACGAACGATACCCAATGTTACTACAACAACACTCCGCCCGTCACACCCAATCACCCCGGGCCAGCAAATGGCACGACATTTGATGTGGGAAGCAAACCCTCCGCCGTCAACTGGACCGCCGGAGACGTTAACGGAGACACCGTCAACTACACCCTCTATTTCAAAGCAGGAAACAACGTCTTCACCATACCCTACAGTACCGGCACGACAACCACCCGTACCGTGACTACAACCTGGTCAACCACATACTACTGGAAGATAATCGCCACGGATGAACACGGAGCAGTCACCACCGGCCCAATCTGGCACTTCACTACAGACAGTGAAAGTACCCCCGGCGGCGGTGGCCCCGGTGGTGGCGAAACCGGAAACAACCCCCCTTATGCCAATGCCGGCGGACCCTACCTTGGCTCCGAGAACATGCCTATCACCCTGGACGCCTCGAAAAGCCGAGAGAACGACACCGACGACAAGATCACCGGATACCGCTGGGATTTCACCAGCGATGGAACCTGGGATACCCCTTGGGCAACCCAGCCGACCATCAGCCACAATTTTTTAAAAGGAAAATACACGGTAACAGTCCAAGTCAAGGACAACCACTCCGGAACCAGTACAGCGACTGCATCCGTGACCATCATCAATAGTCGCATTAACCTCTCCACTGAAATCACCCACGACCTTGAGACCACCTTTGGTGTCACCCTTACCCAACCCTTATACGCCAGCGATGCGAATGGTGACGGCCTCGTCGACACCTTTAACGACCCCAACCACGTTCTGACAGCAGTCCACCTCGCCCATATCGCAGGACACATTGTCTTCCTTCTCGCACGAACGAATGAATCTGCTCCGCAGGTGTTCTGGGATGCAACGACCAATTCCCTGACCCCGCTGATGTTCGCCACAGGATCGACGACGACATCAGTTGATACCAGTCAACAGACGATCACCGTCAGCGTTTCCGTCGAGAAGACGCAATGGATCTACCTGGATATCATCGATGTCTATCCTCCTGAGATGTACCCGACGTTCACACTCGTGGTTCAGACCGGGAACAGGACGATTTCCTCAGATCACATTTGGAGAGAAAATGGCCGTCTCCATGTTATCGATGACGCCGCAACCATGTATGATTTCATCTATTCCTACGACATGCTCCCTCCCGAAGTTACTCCCGTATCAGGGGCGACGTTGACAACGAGTCAACCAACGTTTACAATCATCTTCAAAGAACCGGTGACGATTACGTATGCGACCCTGAACTATGATACCATCAATGGTCAGTTCCGGACTAGTGACAATATGGTGTTTACGTTCACCCCGAGTGCACCACTCGCCAGTGGAGAGTATCGTCTCTTTGTGACAGGTAGGGATAGGGATAATAATACACGGACGCTGACTGCATCGTATACGGTCTTTGTTCCAACGGCTATAGTGGAATTCCCCTGGATGTATGTGGGAATCGCTCTTGTAGCCATTGCGGTGCTGATTCTCCTGTTCGTGGTCCTGAGGAGAAACTACTACATTTGAAAACTTATTTTTTCCCTTCTTTTTGTTTCTTTTCTTGGTTCTTGAGGTACCCATGAGCGGTCAGAAGGTTGAGGATTTTTTCTGCGCTCTCCTCGATTGTTTCGGTGTCGGTGTCAAGAATGAGGTCAGGGTGCAAGGGTTCCTCGTACGGGTCGTCGACCCCGGTGAACCCATGGAGTTTGCCGGCTAGCGCGAGTTTATACATGCCTTTGACGTCGCGTTGTTTGCAGACCTCCAGCGGGCAGCGGGCGTAGACTTCGAAAAAGGAAGGGATGCTGGCGCGTGCTTTGTCTCGTCGGTCGCGGTAGGGTGAGACGAAGGTAGCGAGGACGATGTTGCCTTGGTCGGTCTTGTGTTTGGCGATGTCGGTGACGCGTTTGAGGTTTTCGTCTCTGTCTTGTTTAGAGAATCCCAGGTCTTTGGTAAGGTCGCGGCGGATGACGTCGCCGTCGAGGCGTTCGACGGGGTAGCCTTTGGCGCGGAGGGTGTCAGCGACGTGGTCGGCGACGGTGGTCTTGCCGCTGCAGGGTAGTCCGGTGATCCAGATTGTGACTCCTTTGGTTGTTGGTTTAGTCACGGATCATCCCTGCTCCGACGGTTTCGTTGGTGCGTTCGTCGATGAGAATGAGGCTGCCAGTGGTTCGGTTGCGTCGGTAGCTGTCATAGAAGAGGGGTTGTGAGGTGCGCAGGGAGATCCTGCCGATTTCGTTGAGGGTGAGTTCGGGGACGTTTTCGATACGGTGGAGGGTGTTGATGTCGAGTTTGTAGTAGAGGTTGCGGACCATGGCTTTGGTTTCTTTGGTGGTGTGTTTGAGGATGTAGGTTTGCATGGGTTGGAGGGGTTTGGCGTTCATCCAGCAGATCATGAGGTCGATGTCGTGGCCGACGTGTGGTTGGTTGTGTTCGCGGACGATCATGTCGCCGCGGCTGATGTCGATGTCGTCTTTGAGTTGCATGACGGCGGACATGGGTGGGTAGGCTTCGGTGGCGGGGCCGTTGGGGGATTCGATGGTGGTGATTTCGCTGGTGAGTCCGCTGGGGAGTATCTTGACTTTGTCGCCGGGTTTGAAGATGCCGCCTGATATTTTTCCTGCGTAGCCGCGGTAGTCGTGGTATTGGTCGTTGCGTGGTCGGATGACGTATTGGACGGGGAAGCGGCAGTCGACGAGGTTTTCGTCGCTGGTGATGTTGATGTTTTCGAGGGTGTAGAGGAGGGTGGGTCCTTTGTACCAGGGCATGGTGGTGGAGGGGTTGACGATGTTGTCGCCGAGGAGGGCGCTGATGGGGATGTAGGAGACGTCGGGGATGCTGAGTTTGGCGGTGAAGCCTTTGAGGGTGTCTTTGATGGTTTCGTAGGTGTCTTCGCGGAAGTCGACGAGGTCCATTTTGTTGATGCAGATGATGAAGTGGGGGATGCCGAGGAGGCTGGCGATGAAGAGGTGGCGGTGTGTTTGTTCGAGGACGCCGTTGCGTGCGTCGATGAGGATGATGGCGAGGTTTGCGGTGCTGGCTCCGGTGACCATGTTGCGGGTGTATTGGATGTGGCCGGGTGTGTCGGCGATGATGAATTTGCGGTGGGGTGTGGCGAAGTAGCGGTAGGCGACGTCGATGGTGATGCCTTGTTCGCGTTCGGCGCGTAGTCCGTCGGTGAGTAACGCTAGGTTTAATGTTTCGCCGCGTTGGACGGCAAAGCGTTGGAGGCTGTCGAGTTGGTCTTGGAAGATGGTTTTGGTGTCGTAGAGGAGACGGCCGATAAGCGTGCTTTTACCGTCGTCGACGCTGCCGGCGGTGGTGAAGCGGAGGAGTTCCATTTCTTGGGTAGGGGGGTGGTCGGGCATTAAAAGTATCCCTCGCGTTTGCGGTCTTCCATGGCGCTGTCGCTTCTGAGGTCGTCGGCGCGGCTGGTGCGTTCGCTTTTTCGGCTGGCTGCGATTTCTTTGATGATGTCTTCGACGGTGGTGGCGGTGGATTCGACGACGCCGGTGCAGGTCATGTCGCCGACGGTGCGGCAGCGGACGAGGCGTTCTTTGAGGGTTTTTTTGTCGTGGTCGTCGACGGTGAGGTAGTCGGAGTAGGCGAGGAGGACGCCGTTGCGGTCGATGGTGAGGCGTTTGTGGGCGAAGTAGATGGAAGGGATGGGGATGTTTTCTTGGAGGATGTATTGCCAGATGTCCAGTTCGGTCCAGTTGCTGAGGGGGAAGACTCGGAAGTGTTCGCCGTGGTGGCAGCGGCCGTTGTAGAGGTCCCACAGTTCCGGTCGTTGGTTTTTGGGGTCCCATTGGCCGAATTCGTTGCGGTGGCTGAAGAAGCGTTCTTTGGCTCTGGCTTTTTCTTCGTCGCGTCGTCCGCCGCCGATGCAGGCGTCGAGGTTTTTGTCTTTGATGGTGTCGAGGAGGGTGGTGGTTTGGAGGTAGTTGCGGCTGGCGTCGTGGCCTTTTTCTTCGACGACTCTGCCGGTGTCGATGCTGTGTTGGACGGATCCGATGAGGAGGTGGACGCCGAGGTTTTTGACGAGGTTGTCGCGGAAGGTGAGGGTTTCGGGGAAGTTGTGGCCGGTGTCGATGTGGAGGAAGGGGTAGGGGATGGTGGCGGGTTGGAAGGATTTCTTGCTGAGGTGGGCAAGTACGATGCTGTCTTTGCCGCCGCTGAAGAGGAGGGCGGGTCGGTGGAATTGGGCGCGGACTTCTCGCAGGACGTAGATGGCTTCGGCTTCGAGTTTTTGGAGGTGGTTGACGGTGTAGGTGGTCATGGGCTGGGTGAACCTTTGTTGTATTCAGGGTCGTGCAAGGACAACGTGAGGTGGTGTGACGGGTGTGTCCTTGAGGGGGCCTGATGTTCGAGGAGGGCAAATGAAACGGGTGTTAAGAACATTGTGGCGGGTGTCCTCGGGGAGGGCTCTTGGGGGGTCGTCACAGGAGAATTTAAATATGCGTGAAAAGAATATAATTTCCAGGTCCTATGGCTCGATTGCTCAAGCTTCTGATTATTGTGCTTGTTATCGCGGCATTGGTAGGGTCGTCTGCGTACGTCTATCTGAGACAGTCGGATAACGGTAATGATGGTGGTGATGACGGGACGAATCCGCCGCCGGATACTACGGCGCCGACGATCAACAGTACAACCGGTGATACCACGGGGACTGCGGGGAGGACGACGGAGATCACCGTCCAGTTCTGGGACAACGTCAACGTCACCTCTGCGATCTTGTTCTACCGGAAGGCTGGAGACACGGTATGGTCGAACGTTTCCATGATGCCTGGTGGCTCCGCGAACATCGTGATCCCGATGGGGGACACAACGAACTACCAATACTACATCACGGTGGATGACGCCGCGGGCAACGGCCCAGTGGGTGCACCCTCCGTTGATGGGAGCTCCTTCTATACGATTACTGTCCATCAGCAGAATGTGACATTGGTGCACAACGTGTTCATCGAAGAGGGCACAGCGACCTGGTGCACGAACTGCCCCTCGATCGCTGAAGCGCTCCATGAACTCGAGGTTGATACAAGCCTTCACTTCTATTACGTCAGTCTGATTGAGGACCATTCGACGGCTGCGCATAACCGGCTCGTTGATGACTATAACTATTGGGGCCTCCCCACGGTCTACGTGGATGGCGGCTACAACGTCCTATTACGTGCGATTCCGCCGCAGTCAAAAGACAATATAACGAACGCCATCACCCTAGCGGAAAACCGGGATACCCCACCATTGTGGTTGACCGTCTCAGCCATCAATGACAACAGAACGAACCAGACGAATACCACGATTACTGTTACGAATTATGGATCGGCTCCTTACGTAGGGACGCTGCGCGTGTATCTTGCTGAACGCGTGTCTGTCGCAGACGCCAGCGGGAAGAGCTACCACCACGGCCTCCTTGATATCATCGCGAAAGAAAGCGTGACCGTCGCCGCGGGAAACAGCCTTGTGAAGTCATATCCGATCACGACGACAGGGTTGGACATCGAAAACCTCGAGGTGTACGCCGCGATTTTCAACAACACTGGTGTCTCCAAGTACAATAAACCTGATACCCAAAACAACTCTTTTACCTCCTATTATACCGATGCCTGCAACCACACAGTACTCATCCCCGGTGGGAACCTCCCGCCTTCCGTCGGTATCACGTCCCCGACCTTGTATTCCCTGAACTTCTTCAAATTGCACATCCTGAAAAACATCCATTTCAAGAACATCACCTGTATCGGACGGCCGATGATCACGGTGACCGCCACGGATGACTCCGCAGTTGCCCGGGTCGAGTTCTACATCGACGGGATACTCTTCAAGACCCTTACCACAGCGCCCTATCAGTACAAATGGCCGATGAAGAAGATATCTCTTTTAGGACTGAAGCTCCATAACGTGACCGTTGTCGCTTACGACGACACCGGGAAGAAAGCCTCAGATTCCATCCTGCTGCACGTCATCGGCTTATAATTTTTCATACTGAAACAGCCGTCGAGCGGCCATGGCTGCAACCAGGTTCCGTGCAGAGACGACCACACATCCTCGGATGCCGAACCGCAAGCTGTGGACGAGCCGCCGCACCGTATTCTTCGGACTGTAAAACCACATATACAACTCTTGCGTACCTCTGAGAAGCTGCTGCGCCGTCATCAATTTTGGCTGGAAGACCACCTGATTCAAAGTGTACCGAGACCAGTCCGTCGTCAGCAGACGGCCTTCTGCCTCCATCCTCTGGAACAACGGCGTCCCCGGCAAGGGAGTAAGAATGCAGAAATCCACAACGTCAAGACCCAAATCCTTGATGAACTGTCGCGTTTGCTCAAACACCTCTGGCGTCTCCGTATCAGCCCCCAACATGAAACTGCCGAAGACCGCCATCCCATTCCGATGGATGTTGTCCACCGCCCGATGGTACTCCTCGATGCGGTTCGTCCGCTTCTGATATGAATCCAGCGACGCTTGCGAAGGTGATTCAAAGCCGATGAACCAAGCCAGACACCCCGCACGTCGCGACAGACGAACCAACTCAGCATCCCGCGCAAGCACATCCACGTTCCCGTTACAAAAGAACCGTTTCCTCATACCTATGAGCCGAGAAAACAACTCCTTTGCATACACAGGATCCACCGTCAAGGTCTCATCATAAAACATGATAATCCGCTGCGGAATCCTTCTAATCTCCTCGGCGACCTCCTCCACCGGCCGCTTGAAGAAAGGTTGACCGCCTGACAGATGAGTCTCCGGGCAAAAATCACATTGATACGGGCAACCACGGGTCGCCTCCACCGCCCCAGTCATCACGAAACCAGGTAACGACACCATCGTCGGGGGAATGACCTTCACCGAGGAATAGGGGACGGAGGAATAAAACGGCTGTAAACGGTCATGCTCGACGTCCTCAAGGACGGTCGTCCAGACCGGTTCCCCACGACCAAGAAGGACAGCGTCCGCATGATCTTTCGCCTCTTTCGGAGCTGCGGAGGCATGAATCCCGCTGAGGACAACCGGAATGCCCTTCGCTCTGAACGTATCCGCAATCTCGTACGCCCTCGGAGCAGTCGGCGTGGTGAAATTAATCAACACCACATCATAGCGTTGAGTGAAATCCACCGGCTGATACCGCTCATTGATCACAGTAACCGCATGCTGCCGTGGGGTGATCGCAGCAAACTGCCGCGCCTGCAGCGTCGGAAGGATAGAGAACGCGGTCAACAACGTCTTATCAAAAATCCCGTATCGTGCACGCCCCATCCACACCGTCTCGACGATAAGGATCTTCATAGCAGCCCAATCACAGCGGTCAATGAAGGCTCAGATATTTAAGCGATTGCGTCCATCACGTGCCTAGGATGAATCCCTTCCACAACCCCGTCTTCCTGACGCGGATGCTGAAAAGCTACCTAGTGGACATGGGACGGCTGTCTCGCTGGGACGAGACGACACTACAACGCTTCCAAAACCGACGCATCCGACACCTCGCACAGTTTTCACAGTCCGTACCTCTATATCAATCCCTCTATCAGGACGCTAACATTGACCTCAGTCAGATCCACGGTCTGCACGACCTCTCGCGACTTCCGATGGTCTCAAAGGAGGATATCAAACGGTTCTCCCCTGACGGCATCGTTTCTCAACGCGTGGATCGCTCACAGCTTGTGGAAGTCGCAACCTCCGGGACCACCGGCAAATCGCTTACCGTCTACGTCGACCTCTCTGAGATCATCATCGGACTTCTCGGATATCTCCGCATGCTGCAGTACTACGGAGTGCGGTGGCGTCAAGACCGCATCAGCATCATCGGCGATTTCGCGCCCCATACCGCGGAGAGCGGCTACGTCAACCGAGGCATCAACCCACGGTTCAATGGCGGATTCCTCTTCAAGAACATCCAATGGCTTGACACCAACGCGCCACCCGAAAAGGTCCTTGATGACCTTGAAGCGTTCAAACCGGACTGCATCTGGGGCTATGTCGGGATGCTCGGCCACCTCTCCTTACTCAAGGAGCAAGGCAAGGGCCAGCATGTACATCCTCGGGTGATTGCGGCGACCGGCTCCGTGCTTGACCCTGCGTTGAAACGCATCATCGAACAATCCTTCCAGACCAAGGTGTACGAGGTGTACGGGGCGACGGAGACCGGACCCATCGCCTTCCAATGCACCGAGGGAGGGTATCATGTGCTCTCCGATCTTCTGTACCTTGAGGTCGTGCGCCAAGGAACGCCCGTCCCAGTCGGAAAAGCAGGGAACCTCGTCGTCACGAAGTTGTATGGAGGTGGTACCCCGATCATCCGTTATAATGCGGTCAATGACATCATCAGCCTGCGGCAGGCACCCTGCCGGTGCGGGCAGGTGGGACAGTTGATCGAACGGATCTATGGTCGCGATGATCTTTCCTTGATTCTGCCTGGAGGTCGGATCATGCTGCCGGCGTCGTTCGCGGAAATCTATAGTAAGCTGCTGTACGAGTTGCGGACGCGTAAGCTGCGGAATACGAAGGTCATCCAGCATGATTTAACGTCGGTGGAGGTGCTGGTGGAGTTAGATGCGTCGATCGCATCACCGTCGGATGAGGAGATCTGTCGGTTCTTGCAGGCGCAGTTCGCCGCCAAACTCGGCCCCGGGATCACAGTGAAGGTGCGACCGGTGGAGCAGATTGAAAAAGGAAGCCCACGGATCGTCTCTCACGTGGACCATGCGTCGATGGTGCTGTCCGATTATATTTAAGCCTCAATCATAAGCTATATAAGGTTCCTGTGCCTTTATATTCACTAACAAAATAGTTTAAGGGGATACTATGAAAGTCGTTCTCTGCAATGATGGAATTTGTGTTCCCCCGAAATGCCCGGTCGTCGATGTGCAAGCCGACCGTGTGATTATAGGGGAGAAGACCAACGTCTGTACCTTAACCAGAGCTCAGTTTGATATCTTAAGACAGAAGATAAGAAGCGGCGAGCTCTAAACGAAAGGAAACCGCGTTTATTTTTTTCCCTTTTTTTCCTTTTTTTTTCTCTTTATATCGCCGTAGTCTTACGGCTGATAGCCGACCCTGTTTTCGTGATACAAGTGGATGCTATCTTCTAGGATGTTGGCAAGTGCGGTCTTGCGTGCTTCATGGTCTGGCAGGTTGAGCACTCCATAGACACTCGTGTAATAGGGACGGACAGTGCCTTCGTCGTAGCGCAGGGTGATGAAGGTGAACATCGGCAGCCCGTCGACATGGTCTTTGTCATAGATTAGTCGGGTATCGAGCATTTCAGGGGCTGTATGATCAATGTTGATGAAGAAGAAGCTGACGTTCGTCCCCTGATAGTCGACATGTTTGTGGAATGCTTCAAATTTCTCAAAGGAGACGTTGAGGAGGTCTTTGACGACGGGATACATCTCTTCGCAGGCCGCGCAGACGTCCTCGCTGTACATGATCATGATTGGCCCGGTGGTTAAATGGTCTCGTATGAATTGTGGATGCGGTCGTCCGTCAGCGGTTTGAAACGTGAACTCCACTGTAGTTTTCGGGTCGAGTTTGATGCAGCTCAGACATAAAACTTTCACGATTTTGTCCTGAACGTCTGAGTAGACGGTCGTGGTTGACAGGACGGTTCCGAGGGTAAGGCCGACGACGATGAGCATGCCGAGTTGGATGGCGAAGAGGCGTTTCATGCTCTCACCTTGTACTTGATGAAACTGTACGGGCAAGCATCTATGCATTTGCCGCAGAGGATGCATTCAGGGTCGCGATGCATGTTCGGCACATCTATCCCCATTGGGCACGAGTTGGAACAGAGATTGCAGTGTTTGCAGCCGTCTGTCTGGACGTCCATATGCAAGACGCTGACCTTGTTCATCGGAGCGAGGATCGCGCCGACCGGGCAGAAGTACCGGCACCATCCGCGCTCTACGGTGAAGATCAGGATGAGGAACAAGATGAAGATAATCAATGCGATTGGGAAGAAGTAGTTGGGGACGTATTTGCCTGGGTTCAGGATCATGATGGGGATGGTGCCGACTAGGACGCCGACCGGGCAGACGTCGGTGAAGATGAAGCCAATGAGGACTGAGGTGATGAAGACGAAGACAACGACCATCAAATATTTATTATAACGGAGGTACTTCTCGTATTTCCAGCTGCCCAACCGTCGTGCGAATGGTCGTTGGCGAACTTTATGAGCAACGTTGCTGGTGCCGCGCTGTAGCAAGCCGATGGGGCAGGCCCAGGCGCAGACCGCTCGTCCGGAGGCGATGCCGACGGCGCCGAGAATCATGAATGGATAGACAAGCAATCGCCACGTCAGAGATCCTCGGAAGACGCTTTGTTCAAGAGAGCGGAGCGGACAGGCGGCATCAGCGGCAGGGCAGGCTTGACAATAGAAAAAGGGATAGCAGAACCCGGTCTTGATGCCGAGGGCACCGAGGTTCGCGGCGACGAACAGGCTGAGCTGTGTGGCGAGTCGTGGTTTCTGGACGGGCATTACGATCGCTTTCGGCGGGTGATGATGATAAGGGCTATGGCGACAGCTGCAAACACTGGGATGGTCTCAAAGCCGGGGGTTTTCTTCCCGGTGTGGTTGTCTGTATTGTTGTTTTGGTGGGCGGATAATGTGGCGTTGAGTTCATGGCCAAGGAGCCAGATGGTTCCAATCTTGGCGGCGACGTGGGCGTTGACGTAGGTCGCGTCGCTGTATGAGAAGGTCAGTTGTGTTGTATAGGTGGCGCCGTTCTTCGTCATGGTGACGTTTTTAGGAGGGTGGCAGATTTGGTTGTTGCATTCTTTGAACCAGAGGTGGACTTCGTCTGGTACGCTCTGTCCGGAGATGGTGACGGAAAAAGTGACGGTTGCCTTGGGGGCTGGTTGGGTCGGGGTGATGGTGAGTGGGCCGATGATGGGGGCTTCGTCGGTTTGGGCGGCGGCAGCGGTCAGGGTGAAGATTGTCAACAGAAACATTCCGAGGATATATTTCTTCATAGGGTAGGTCTCTCCCTTCTTGTCTTCTAGTTGATGATCGCGTCGACCTGGAGCACCAGGGTCGAATATGGCTCATAACCTAGGTGGTTATAATAAAGGTTTCCCTGCTTGGTGTAGAGGTAGAGGTGGGGGACGCCGTCGGGTGCATAGGTGCGTCCGAGGGTGCCGGAGGCGTCGTCTACGGCGAAGGTCCAGTCGAGGGTTATATTGTATTGGGTGTGGAAGGCGTCTTGGAGTTGATGGACGTCCTGGGTGGTTTCTCCTTGGGTGGTCCAGACGTCGATGCTGATGATGGTGAGGGTGGTGTAGTTCTGGTGGAGTTGGTGGAGGATGAACATTTCTTGTTGGCAGGGTTGGCAGGCGACGCCCATGAAGTCGAGGAGGACGGGTTGGCTGCGGTAGTCGGAGAGGTGTTTGGTCTCTCCGTTGATGGTGGTGAACGTGAAGTCATCGCCGGTTGGTGGATGGACGGTTTGCACGCAGCCCGTGGTCGTAAGGATGAGGCTGAGGATGAGGGTGAAGAAAAGGAGTGGTGTGAGGGGGGTGTCCATGGGGTGGTTCACGGGTGTTTATACGCCGAGTTGTTGTTTAAGCGTTTCCTTGGGGAGGGCGCCGACGAGGCGGTTGACGAGCTGGCCGTTTTTGAAGACGAGGAGGGTGGGGATGCTCATGATTTGGTGTTTCATGCTGGTCTGTGGGTTGTCGTCGACGTTGAGTTTGGCAAAGGTCATTTTGCCTTGGAGTTCTTTGGCGAGTTCGTCGATGATGGGTCCGAGCATACGGCAGGGTCCGCACCAGGGTGCCCAGCAGTCAATGACGAGGTTGGGGTATTTTTTGATGGTGGCGTCGAAGTCTTTGTCGGAGATGTGAATGGGTGCGTTGGGTGCGGTGCTCATGGGTGGTTCTCCTTTCTTTTTGTACCGTTGTGTGAGGTCGTGGAGTTTGCGTTTGCGTAGCTCGTCGAGCTCAGACATCGGAACGGAATCACGAAAAGACAGGGGCGGCTAAATAGTTTATGACTGATTGGTGTTTTGGAGCCATTTGCGGATGCGGAGGTATCCGACGGTTTTTTCTCCGTCTTTCCACAGGACGGGTGCGGTGATTTTGAGGTCGTCGAGGACCTGGTGCACTGTGGCGACGTTGAGGTCGTCTTGGGTCCAGGCGTTGAGGTCGTGGGGGAAGGTGATGATGTCGACGTCGGTGCGGCTGGCGAGGAGTACCTTGGTCTGGTCGCATTTCGGGCAGTGTTCCAGTGAGAACAGGATAGCTTTTCCCATGGCGGTTGTCTCCCTCCTCCGTACTCGTTCTGCACACTGCATAAGGTTGTTTGTTTTTACATTTTACGGTCGGTTGTGATTTCGTGTAACCAAAGTTATTTCAAACATCTATCTGTTTTCGGGGATTGACCCTTGATGAATGATTCTTCGAAAATCATCCGCGATCCTATCCATGGTGACGTCAAAGTCTCCGGACTTCTCCTCAAACTCCTGCAGACTCCTGAAGTGCAACGGTTGCATCACATCAAGCAGCTGGGGTTTGCGCAGCTCGTGTTCCCAGGTGCGCATCACACACGCTTTGAACATTCGCTTGGCGCCGCTGCGATCATGAACAGATTCTGCGACGTCCTTAGTCTTGACGATGATCGAGATACCTTGACGGCGGCCGCGCTCCTCCACGACATCGGCCATGGACCGTTCTCCCACACCTTGGAATCCATCCTCATGGAGCAGTTCGGCGTCGACCACGTCGGGCTGACGCTCAAGCTTCTTAAAGGTGACTACGAGGTCTTCGAACCAAACGAACGACGATATCTTGCTTCATCGTCCGTCCATAAGGTGTTAGCCAAGACCGACCTTGATGTGAACCTCATCGGCAAAATCATCCATGGCAAGACGCCGAAGACACCATACCTCGGTCAACTGCTCTGCAGTACCATAGACGTCGACCAGATGGATTATCTCTTACGGGATGCCTATTACACCGGCGTTGCCTACGGGATGGTCGACCTGCAACGTCTCCTGCAGACGATTACGATCCTTCGAAAAAGGATCCTGGTGAAGCGCAAGGGCGTCAATGTCGTCGAAAGCATCCTCATGGCCCGCGGACTGATGTATTCCTCGGTCTATTTCCATAAGACCGTGCGCATCGCCGAGCTAATGTTACTGAAGGCGATGCATCAGACCCCGGACAGCGAGCCGTTCGCCTTCTACCGCATGACGGATGCGGAGATCATCAACACGCTGCGAGGCAAAGGCGCCTACCAAGAAGAGATCATGACCCGGTTGAAGTATCGGGCGTTGTTCAAACAAGCCTTCGCAGCATCCTTTAGCGACTTGTCGCGCCCTCAGCGTGACGTCATCCGAAGTCTTGAGGACCCTGAGGCCTGCAAAGCAAAGGAGTGGGAGCTGGAAGAGGCGTTAAAGATCCCCGCCGGTCATCTCATCCTGGATGTGCCGCGCCAGGAGTTGTTGCGCACCGAGCCGCGTATCAACCTTACCGATATCGGTGTGGAGGATAACAAGAGACGACGGTCGTTGGATGAGTTCACGCCTATCGCCTCTGCGATCCGTTCTCGGCTCGCCCCTGACTGGATGGTCATGGTCGCGACCGACGAGCGTCATCGGGCTGCGGTCGCCAAACGAGTCGCACGTTATCTCTTCGCATGAGGCCGTAAGAAGGAGAGAATGGGAGAGATTGAAGGTGGTGAGGAGAGATTTAAGAGAAAATGTCCGACTCCCCCATTCTGAGTTTCTGAAAAGAATGTTGGTATTTAAATTTTTTTATAAAAATACCAGGAAAAAACCCTTTTCCCCTTGTAAATGACCCTATTTTCCACGATTCAAACGCCTTGTTTTTCAACGCTCAGAATTGTGTATTGAGCACGATTTTGATTTGGTCGAGACTGGGTGGTTGGGGGTCTGTGGAGGAGATGTAGAGGCCGGCGAGGAGGTTGGCGAAGGCGAGGCGTTCCTCGGCGGGGAATCCTAAGAGTGTGGCGAGGATGTTTGCCGCGTTCCAGTAGTCACCTGCTCCAGTGGTGCGAAGAACAGTTGCGATTTTTTCAGTGGGCATGATTGTGCAGGTGTCGTCCAGTGAGCAGGAGAAGGTGCTGGTGTGCAGGTCGAGGCGCGCAGAGGTGTGGTGTTTGAAGTCCTTGGCTGAGGCGACAAGATCATCCTGTGAGGATGGCGTGTGTCCGCTGTAGTGTCGGAGTTCGTTTTCGTTGAGTCCAAAGATGTCAACGAGCGGCGGGGTGATGACGTCGCGAAGCAGCGTGGGGATCTCGTGAAGTTTCGGCGAGGGGTCGCCGGTGTCGAAGAAGGTGGTGACATGGTGTTCTTTGGCGTAATGGAACACGGTTTGGGCGAGGCTGGTGCCGTAGAAGTTGAGGTTCCAGTTGACGACGGCGACGAGGTCGGCTTCGGCGATAAGGGTGTAGTCGTGGTCGGTGAGCAGTTCCGGGTAGAAGTCGGCGACGCTCCCTGGGTCTCCTAGCATGACGTTGGCTTTCTGGTCGCCAAGTTCAAGGGCGGTGGTGATAGCAAGCGCGCCGTCGGTTTTAACACCGGTGAGGTCGACGCCGGCGTGTCCAAGGAAGTAGTCGAGGAGATGACGACCGAGCGGGCTGGTGCGGCAGATGAGGTGTGCTTGGATGCCGAGTCGGGCGAGTCCTAGTGCGGTGTTGGCGGCGTTGCCTCCTTGTTGGATGAACTGGGGGATCCTGGGGTAGTTGCCGCCTCCTTGGGCTGCGAGCCGTTTAATCTCGGTTTCGATGTCGCGGGAGTTGGTGATGGTGAGGAAGTGGTCTAGGAAGAAATCCGGGAGGAGGACGACGTGGTGGTTGGCGATGGCCCGGGGTGTGATGTCCGAAAGCCTTTTGTAGAGTGCGTGTGCTAGTACGGTGTCCATGGGAATTGCTTAGGGCATGGGTGTGGCGCCTTATTTGCGTAGCGAATAGCGCCGGTGGTTCCCACGTTATTCCCGCCATCTTGGGAAACGTTTAAATAGTTGGGCTGTACAAACACTACAGCGCATCCCATCTGGAGTGCGCGGATGTCCGATTAGAAGGAAGCAGAAGCAGGAAAGAGGATTCTAACATGACCCTTATCACCTTAGATGATTTATCAAAAGCGATAGCAAACCGCGTCGGCATCGACATCGAAGAGGCACGTCGAGACGCCGGGTTCGTCATGGATATCTTCGGGTTCGACGACCGCGTCATCGACAACGTCCTGGACCCCGAGGACCGCCAACTCTTCTACATCCTAGAAGAAGAAGGCATGCTGACCACCGAACGCGAAGAAACCACCCTGTACGACGGCCGGGAATGGCGCACCCACTACTGGCGCCTGAAGAAAGACACCATCGCCCAGTACTCCAAAGAGCGCGGCGGCGACCACGGCCAACTCATGGACAAGAAACAATCCAAAACCGTCTCCTTCGACGACCTCTACAACGGCCTGGAAGAAGACACCTGGACTACTCGGAAAATCGGGTGAACACCCCTCCCTTTTTTTTCTTTTCCTTCCTCCCGTATTTCTATTAACTATTTTTTAAATCAAACTGAAGGCGCTTGTTCATAGGTCTATCATCCCGATGGAAACCATTTTTTTCCCTGTATCAGGAAAGCCGTGGAAAAAATATTTATAAGGAACGGAGAGTTGTCCTAGCTTCATCTACACCCCCGTGAAGGAGGTTGACTATTCCTATGGCGAAACGCAAGATCATCCTCAGCTCTGAATCCGTCACTGAAGGACACCCTGACAAGATGTGCGACCTTATCTCTGATTCCATCCTCGACGAAGCATTGCGCCAGGACAAGGACAGCCGCGTCGCCATCGAGACCGCTACCAAGAACGGCGGCGTCATGGTCTTCGGCGAGATGACCACCGACGGCTACGTGGACATCCCGCACGTCGTCCGCGACACCATCAAAGGCATCGGCTACACCCGCTCAGAATACGGCATCGAATGGGAGACCTGCAGCGTCTGGGTCCAGATCACCGAACAAAGCCCGGACATCAGCCAGGGCGTCACCGAAAAAGCCCACCACGAACAAGGCGCCGGCGACCAAGGCATGATGTACGGCTACGCCAGCAACGAAACCAAGGAATATATGCCCCTGCCCATCTGCCTTGCCCATAAGCTCACCAAATGCCTCGCTGAGACACGCAAGAAAGGGGAGATCTCCTATCTTCGACCTGACGGCAAATCCCAAGTCTCCATCGAGTACGACGAGAAGGGCAAACCCCAGCGCGCGGAAGCCATCGTCGTCTCCACTCAACACGACGCTGGCATCGCCCACGAACGCATCAAAAAAGACGTCATTAACACGATTATCACTCCTCTGTGCGGGGAATGGATCGACGCTGACACGAAGTTCTTCGTCAACCCCACCGGCTCCTTCGTCCGCGGCGGCCCTTATGCTGACGCAGGACTGACTGGCCGTAAAATCATCGTCGACACCTATGGCGGCATCGGCCGTCACGGCGGCGGCGCCTTCAGCGGCAAGGACCCTTCCAAGGTCGACCGCAGCGGCGCATACGCCACCCGGTACATCGCCAAGAACCTCGTCGCCGCAGGCCTCGCGGAGAAATGCGAGTTACAGATCGCCTATGCTATCGGCGTCGCCGATCCTGTCAGTATCAACATCGACTGTTTCGGTACGAACGCCGTCCCCATCGAGTCCATTGAGCATGCTGTCCGGCAGTTCTTCCCGCTCAAACCCCGCGAGATCATCGACGTCCTTGACCTGCGACGACCCATCTATAAGAAGACGGCGGCCTACGGCCACTTCGGACGCAACGACCCTGATTTCACCTGGGAGCAGCTCGACAAGGTCAAGCTGCTCAGCAAAGAAGTCAGCCATTAAAAAAAACTAGGGGTTTTCATTCCTTGACGTCAACGCGGAATAAGGCGACGCCCTTGGGACAGTCCACCTTCCCCAGACTTTTGCAGACCACGTATGCACGGTCTTGCTGGATGACAGGGTTCGTACAGACATCATAGGAATTACACGAGAGGTTCCGGCAGTTCGTCTTCTTCAGCTTCACGGACGCTCCCTCGGCAACAGGCTGGTCTGTCATGCCGGGTAAGGGCAGTTCTTCGACTTCGACGACGACCACCTGGCCTTCATGGACCGTGCAGTTATGGCGCTTATCCCGCAGTTTAGTGATCCGATAGCTATGTCCTGATTTGAGGTTGAAACACACGGTCTTCAACTGACAGTTCCGACACTCGTTGTTCGCCCCCAGATACGTGAACTCCATGCCGTCTTTGGCGAGTTCCTCACCGACCAGCGTGACAATCACCATGGCGGTTAGATGACCCCCGTGATCTTCGCCAGCTTCTTAGCAGCCTCGTCAGTCAGACCCTGGTCACCAAGGATCGTGTACCGCTCCGGTCGGATCTTCTGCGCACCCAGCAGCGCCTCGATGATCTTCTTCTTCGGGATGTTCAGCTCCTTGGCGTTGATCGGCGCCCCGATGATCTTAAGGCTGTCCCGGATTTGTTCCCAGTCTTCACCATGGAGGTACATCATCATGATCGCGCCCACGCCGCACTGTTCTCCGTGGAGGGCTTTCCCGGGTGCGATAGTGTCGAGCATGTGGCTGAACATGTGCTCCGCGCCGGATGCGGGACGCGTGGTCCCGGCCACGCTCATCGCGACGCCTGAGACGATCATGCACTTGACCGCATCCCAGACCGCCTCCTCAAGCCCAGAGCGGATGTCTTCCGCCTTCTCCAGCAATAATTGTGATGCCGTCTGTGAAAGGGAGGCGGCGAAGGTGCTGAACTCCTCGTTCTTCAACCGATGGGCAAGCTCCCAATCCTTAATAGCAGACAGGTTTGAAATGACGTCAGCGCATCCCGAGGCGAGCATTTGATACGGCGCTTTGGAGATGATAGCGGTGTCTGCGAGGACCGCGATTGGTGAGTACGCGGACTTGGACAGCGAACCATGCCGGTCCTTCAAGGACGCCCGCGGGGACGCGATCCCGTCATGGGACGCCACCGTCGGGATGCTGACGAAATTCCTGGAAACCTCATAGGCCGCAAGCTTGGTGACGTCGATGACGCTGCCGCCGCCGACGCCCAGTAAAATCTCGGAGTCCGCCTTCTCTGCAGACCGTACCACCTTGGCGACCTCCCGCATGGTCGGCCACGCGCTCTGACGATGACGCGTCGTCAACAGCGGCTGCGCGAGCACGACACTCTCAACCTCGTAGCCAGAGCCTGACAGAATCTTATGGATCCGATCACCAGAGATCTTCTTGGTGTTCCGGTCACAGACTAGCAGGACCTTGTTGCCGATAATCAACCGGCTGCACATCCCCTTGATTTGATCCGTGGTGTTATGACCAACCACGACTTCACGGGGGAAGATCATTGACTTTAACTTACTAAATCGCTCCATAGACTGTAGGGACCATAAACCACAGGTTCGTTATATTACTTCTTTTCTCCGAGAGACCACTATATTAAGCACGCACCACTCCTCTTTATAAAGGAAAGCAAAACATTCGCAAACGAAATTCCGAAACACCCAAAGGGAAAAAAAACCATGAAATAGGGAGCGATAAACCTCAGAAAAGACTAGGTTAATAAACACGCCAGAGTTTTGCCACCCCGTACCATGACTATTGCCCAGTGGCTGCGCCACCACCTGCTCGCCACCACCCTCCTCATTGTCACCATAGTTTTCCTCATCATCCTCCTCGGCTGCCTCCTCGCCCCCAGCCTCTTCTACGACCACTGGATCTGGCAGTACTACTGGGGCCCCGTCGTCGCCGACGCCCGCGAACACGCCCAGACCCTCCACGGCGTCACCACCATCGAAGGCTACACCCTCATCAGCGAACTCACCTATGGAATCATCCTCATCCTCGCCATCATCGGCATCTACAAACTCCTCAAACGCCTCAACATCACCATCGACTGGCGCTTCTGCCTCGCCCTCACCCCCTACATCCTCTTCGGACCCGTCACCAGAGTCCTCGAAGACACCACCTACTACACCGAACCTGCCGTCTACACCTTCATCTCACCCCTCCTCTACCTCCAAACAGCCGCCTACGTCTTCCTCTTCCTCTTCATCGGCTACACCATCGAACGAAAAACCACCACACGCTCCCTGCGTCAAAAAACAGCCATCCTCCTCGCCACCTTCCTCCTCTGCGACCTCCTCTACACCCTCCTCTGGATCACCCACACCACCGGCGGCGTCCAACCCCTCCACCCCCTCCTCTTCCTCACCACCACCCTCCTCGCCTTCACCCCCATCGCATGGAAGACGTACAAACACACCACACCTTCCATCAACACCACAATCTTCAGCGGCGGCCTCCTCATCCTCCTCCCCTGCATCCTCCTCATCGCCCACTACATCCTCACACCTTGGAGCCTCTCCCAAGGCATCTACCTCACCGTCCTCGCCGCCGTCCTCCTCATCGTCACCGCCGTCACCACCACCGTCTGGGCCATCGGCCGCCACTACCGCCACACCACCCTCAAAGCCTACACCGACCCCCTCAACCTCTCCATGCTCGCCGGCCACACCCTCGACGGCGTCAGCAGCTACATTAGCATCTACGACCCCCTCCACTTCGGCCTCCCCCCCTACCTCGAAAAACACCCCGCCAGCAACACCCTCCTCACCATCTGGCCACCCCTCTACCCCATCATCAAAATCCTCCTCATCATCCTCATCATCTACCTCTTCGACATCGCCTACAAAAACGAAACCATCCGCTACACCCGCCTCATCAACCTCCTCAAAATCGGCATCCTCATCCTCGGCCTCAGCCCAGGACTGCGCGACCTCCTCCGCGTCACCATCGGCGTCTAACCCACACCCCCCCAGAAAACCCTTAAAAACCACCCACCCCTCCATTCTCCACACCCACCATGCCCAGACGACACCCCGACTGGCTCAAAGTCCACCACGGCACCGGCCCCACCTACACCCACCTTAAAACACTCCTGCGCACCAGCCACCTCCACACCATCTGCGAAGAAGCCAAATGCCCCAACATCGCCGAATGCTTCGAAACAGGCACCGCCGTCTTCCTCATCCTCGGCGACACCTGCACCCGCCACTGCCACTACTGCCACGTCAAAACCGGCACCCCCCAACCACCAGACCCCGACGAACCAACAAAAGTCGCCTCCAGCATCCACGTCCTCCAACTCACCTACGCCGTCATCACCTCCGTCACACGCGACGACCTCCCCGACGGCGGCGCACACCACTTCGCCGACACCATCACCACCATCCGCCACCACAACCCAGACTGCGCCATCGAAGTCCTTATCCCCGACTTCCACGGCGACACCACTGCCCTCACCACCGTCGTCAACGCCCACCCCGACGTCATCAACCACAACATCGAAGTCGTCCAACCTCTCTTCCCCGCCATCAGACCCCAAGGCGACTACACCCGAAGCCTCACCCTCCTACGAACCATAAAAACCCTGGACCCACACCTCCTCACCAAATCCGGCCTCATGGTCGGACTTGGCGAGACCGAACCACAGATCCATCAGACACTCCATGATCTTCGCACCGCACAGGTCGATTTCCTAACCATCGGGCAATACCTCCAACCGACGAAACACCACGAACCTATCCATCGATATTACACCCCTGAAGAGTTCAACACGCTCCGCGCCTGGGCTCTGGCACAAGGATTCACCCATGTCGAATCCGGACCACTCGTCCGTAGCTCCTACCACGCCCACACCGCCCTCCACGCACTCACCACCTCAAAGCATACCCGCAATCAAGGAGGCCTTGTTCTGTGACGCACGCCCATACGGTCTACAAGATACCCCACGGCAAACTCGTGAAGATCACCCTTGAGTACGATCCTCAGACCAACCTCATACAGAAAGTCAATATCACCGGTGATTTTTTCATCCATCCCGAGGATGGCCTTGAGCTTCTCGAGACCAGCATCCAAGACACCTTTTTTTCTCATGACGTCATCATTAAAAGACTTGACGAGACAGTCACTGCCCATCATCTCACCCTCATCGGGGTCACCACCGAGGGACTCACCGAAGGGATTCTGAGGTGTAGGGCATGACGGAACTATGGCGGTTTCTGCAGACAGGCTATCAGGATGCCTTTACGAACATGGCGATAGACCGTGCGATTCTTGAGGCACACCGCGAAGGACTCGTCCCTCCTACACTCCGGGTTTATGGGTGGGCGCCACCAGCGATTTCCATCGGGTATTTCCAAGGGATGAACGAAGAGGTCGATGTTCAAGCCTGCCACAAACAGGGTGTCGACTGCGTCCGACGCATCACTGGCGGTGGTGCTGTCTTCCATGACAAAGAACTCACCTACAGTCTCGTGGTTTCAGAGTCTCATCCTATGATCTCGCATAACATCCTGGAGAGCTATGCCCGGATCTGTGGCGCCTTGGTGCGTGGCCTTGATGGTCTTGGCATCCAAAGCTCGTTTACACCCATCAATGACATCGTTGTCGGTTCTCAGAAGATATCAGGGAACGCGCAGACGCGTAAGCAAGGCGTGGTTCTGCAGCATGGCACGATCCTGTTGGATGTCGATGTCGAGATGATGTTCACGCTCCTCCAGGTCCCCAATGAAAAAATCAAAGACAAGTTGATCTCAGACGTGCGGCAGCGCGTGACCTCATGCTCCAGGGTTCTAGGCAGACCGGTCTCATTTGACGATGTGTCAAGGAATATCCGCCATGGTTTTGAACAGACATTTGCAGTCCAGCTCCGTGAAGGAACACTGAATGCCAAAGAGCGTGACTGGACCGACAAATACCGACGAGAAATCTTCAATCAACACGCCTGGAACTACAAGCGTTAGAGGAGATGGAGACCGAGCTTTTCTGCATACTCGATTGCGTTTCTATGCTCCACTGGTGAAATCGGTCGTTGCAGCTCGGGGTAAGAGGCGGCGTGGTATTCAGGATGGTACTGGGCCATGATGTTGATGACAGCGGATGGGAGGTGGGCCGCCAGCCATTCAAGGACAGGTTTTGTGCAGCACTCAAAATGGTCGGGTAGGAGGAGATGTCGGACGAGGACGTCGCCGCCTTTTGCTGCGAGGAGATGGTTGCGTTGGACGACCGCGACGTAGTTGTCGACATCAGCGAGCCGCTGAGCGCAGGTGTCATTGCCGAATTTGAAGTCCGTGAGGTACAGGTCGATGACGCCGGAGAGCAGTCGCATAGTCTCGCGGCTGCAGTACATGTTCGAGTTCCAGACTTGAGGGATGTTGATGGTGAGATTTTGGAGGACGTCGAGGATGTAGGGCAGGTTTGCGGTGGGATCGCCGCCGACCCAGTTGACGTTTTTAGATCCTTGGTCGGCGCGCATGGTGATACGTTCTGCGAGTTGTGCAGGGTTGAGATAATCACCGGATGCTGTTTGGCTGATGTCCCAGTTTTGACAGAAGACACAGTGGAGTGGGCAGCCTGAGAAAAAGATGGTGTGGGAGGGGATTAAGGGTGGTTCTTCACCAGTGTGGAGGAATTCGCAGGTGATGCGTGTGTCGCGGGTATGGCAGGGGCCGGTGGTGGTGTGTCTGTTGGTGTGGCAGCGTCGTTCGCAGAGGATGCAAGCGGTGGTGAGGTGGTCTGCGATGGTGTGTTTGAGGGTGAGGAGGTTGTGGTCTGGATTAGTGGCTTGTGTGGTGGGGTGATTATGGTTGCGCCATAGTTCGTCGGTGGTGTTGGTGTCGGTGTAGTCGACGAGTTGTTTCTTGGTGGTGAGGTAGGCGGCGGTGGCTGTTTCTTGGATGATGGAGGTGTAGTGGGGGAGGAGGGTGGTGTGGGTCATGGGTGGGTGGTGTCGGTGAGGGGGATTTCGAGGCCGTCGGTGGCTGCGATGACGGGGATGCCGAGTCGTGTGGTCATGTCTTCGGCGATTTTCTGGGTGTCTGTTTTGACGAGGGTCATGCCGAAGTGGGTGAGGATGGCGAGTTTGGGGCGGGCGGTGTGGATGATGTCTTCTGCGTCGGGGATGGAGAGGTGTCCGATGCCTGTTTTTTTTTGGTGGAGGACGACGTTGATGATGAGGAGGTCGGTGTTGGTGAATTGGGTGGCGAGGTCGGGGTAGTATTCGGTGTCGGTGATGAGGGCGAGTGTTTGGTGGTGTCCGTGGATGGTGATGCCGTAGGTTTCGACGCTGTGGTGGAGGGGTTCGCTGGTGGTGAGGGTGAGGGTGTTGAGGGTGTAGTGGTGGCGGGGTTGGAGGGGGGTGAGTGTGTTGATGTAGTGGCGGGTGTGTTGGAGGATGACGGGGTCGGTGGTGATGGCGTCGGTGGGTGCGTAGACGGTGCCTTTTTTGTGGTAGCCGCCGTTGGTCATGGCTTCGATCATGATGTTGATGTCGTTGGTGTGGTCGAGGTGGCGGTGGGTCAGTAGGATGCCGTCGAGTGTGGCGGGGTCGAGTTTTGGTGTGCTGTGGAGGCAGTGGAGGAGGCTGCCGGGTCCGGGGTCGATGAGGAGGTTGGTGGTGTCGAGGTTGATCCAGAGTCCGCCGCTGGCGCGGAGTTGGTGCATGACGACGAAGCGGGCGCCTGCGGTGCCGAGGAATTTGAGGAATCCCATGGTGGTGGGGGGTATGGGGGCGGGGTTGTTTAAAGGCTGTGGCAAAGGTTTTTACTGTGTCGTGGGGTTCCTTGGGGGGTATGGATCTTTTCGAGTATACGTATGGTTTGGTTCGTCAGGTGCCTGCGGGGATGGTGACGTCGTATGGGGCGGTGGCGGAGGCGTTGGGTGATCTTGTGGCGTCGCGGGCGGTGGGTCGGATGATGAATCAGAATCCTGACGCGGAGAGTATGCCGTGTTTCAAGGTTGTGCATTCGGATGGTCGGCTGGGTGGTTTTGGTTTTGGGATTGCGGATAAGGTGCGTCGTCTTACTGCGGATCATGTCGGGGTGAAGGACGGCAGGATCGTTGATTTTCCCAAGGTGTTTTTTAATGAGTTTGCGACGGAGTTTCCGTTGCGGCAGTTGCGTCGTGAGCAGCTGCGGTTGGGTGCGAAAGTTCGTGTCGTGGATGATTTTGAGCCTCTGGTGGTTGTGGCTGGTGTTGATGTGGCGTATCCGCAGGATGAGTTTGCGCCGGCGGTTGGTGCGTACGTTGGTTTGGACTATCGGAGTGGTGCAGTAGTGGAGGAGCGGACGGTGGCGTTGGAGACGCGGTTTCCGTTCATCCCGACGTATTTTTCGTATCGGGAGATGCCGTTTGTGGAGCGATTGCTGAAGAATGCGTCGATGAAGCCTTCTGTGGTCTTGCTTGATGGGCAGGGGATTTTGCATCCTGCGCGTTGCGGTTTAGCCAGTCATGCGGGCGTGGTCTGTGATGTGCCGACGATCGGGGTGGCGAAGGGCCATCTTTATAGTAAGGTGTCCGGGAAGGAGGTTTTCGTGGATGGCGAGTGTCGGGGTATGACGGTCTGTTCTGGTGCTGCGACGCAGCCGTTGTTCGTCTCTCCGGGTCATCGGGTGTCGCTTGGGTCGAGTGTGGAGATTGTGAAGAAGATGTCGCGGTTGAAGCATCCGGAGCCGTTGCGTCTGGCGCATCAGCTGGCGGTGCAGGGTTTACGGGAGGAGCGGCAGGTCGTTGCTTGAGACGACCGGGATGCCGTGACTGGTGCACCATTGTCTGAGCGCGGTCACCTGTGATTTCTTCAGTTCTTTGCGGTGTAGATAAGCTGCGGTGACGCCGGGTGTGGCGTCGATGGCGAGCTGTAGCATCTGTTCGTCGATGGTGTCGCCGAGGTGGTAGGTGGGAAGCATGTGGCCGAAGGAGGCGTTGCGTTGCAAGGCGACATCTGTGAAGCGGGGGGCGTAGTGGCCGCCGCCGATGCCGACGAGGATGGGGATGTCAGGAGGATTGTCGTTGATGGTGGGGAGCAAGTCGAGGAGGGCTGAGGCGATGAGGTCCGCGGGTGGTTGTTCGTGCCATTGGGTCTCGGTGCTGCCGATTTCGACGAAGAGGGTGGGGGTGGTCAGGTAGGGGCCATGGTGGGTGACTTCGTAGCAGACTTTGTATGGGAGTTTGGTTTGTTGGACGCGGGTGTTGATGAGGCGTAGGAGTCTGGTCATGGCGTGGGGTGCGGCAGGGACGAGGGTGTGGGGTCGTCCGCCGAAGGCAGCGTCCGCGTAATTGCCTATGGGATGGACGGTGAGGGTGGGTTCGCCGGTTTTGCTGCGGTGTCGGGAGAGGAAGATGAAGAGGCTGGGGGTGAGGTGGAGGGTGTCGTTGAGTTCTTCTTGTAGGTTTTCGTGACGGATTTTCTTGTCTGGGATGGTCACCAGGATGCTGTCGCTGAGGTCAGGGGCGTAGTGGACGGGAGTGGAGAAGAAGCTGCCTTCCTCATTCCAGTGGTGTGCGGCGAGGAGGCTTGTTTTGATGTTGGTGCTGGCCGGGTCTTCACTGGAGGAGACGAGCAAGATGGTCATGGGAGAAGGAGACTATCGGGGGGTGTGTTTTTTTAGTTTGCGGGTGCGGTTCTTTTGGTTGTTTTGAGGTGGTGGATGATGACGATGCGGTGGATGCGTTCTTCCAGGGTGCAGATTCGTGCGATATATTGGAGTTCTGTAGCTTCTTCTTCAGTGGAGAGCAGCCCGACGACTATCATCTAGTCTAGGGGGTTGTCCTTGGGCTTATAAAGGCTTGTTGTACAGGTCTTGTCAGGGTGGGGTTGGTTAGGG